>Ga0310696_10000736_pt1 | contig 48948 bp, 60 predicted proteins | sample AusTroGonzalo_MG_4_FD_203885 | JGI IMG/M metagenome (GOLD analysis project Ga0310696, IMG submission 203885) | Bovine rumen microbial communities from tropical cattle in Woodstock, Queensland, Australia - Gonzalo_02 (v2) (version 2) | ecosystem: Host-associated > Mammals > Digestive system >...
ATGGAAGAATTACACACAGAGACGGGGAAAGCCCCGGAAAGCGGCAAAAAAGGCCGTATCTACCTAAGCGGATCTATTACGGGCCGCCCGATAGAGCAAGCGCGCGCCGCGTTCCAGCTTGCAGAGCATAGACTGCAGGCGGAAGGCTGGGAGACCGTAAACCCGCTAAAAAACGGGCTTCCGCCCAGCGCACCCTGGACGGCGCACATGGCCGTGGACATTCTTAGCCTGTTAGGTTGTAACGCTATTTACCTACTTACGGGCTGGGACGTTTCCCAGGGGGCAACCCTTGAAGCGGACGTCGCCCGCCTTACGGGAAAGGCCATCTTCTATCAGGAAGGACCGGCCCCGGAATTCGTAGAGCTTAAGGACGCAATACGCAGCGTCCTGGGCGTAACGCCCGCGGACCTTTCAGGCGGCGACCGGGACCAGCGGGTGGTCTTTGCCCGTATGATCTTCGCGCAGCTTGCAAGGGAAACCGGCGCGAGCTTTTCCGTAATAGGCCGCGCAATTAAACACCACCACACGACGGTCATCTACTGGCTAAAACGCTATCCCACAGAATACCAATATACGCCCGAATTCAGGAAAATGGCGGATAAGGTATCGGAATTTTTGAAAAATTGCTAAATTTGTAAGCGTATTACACTAATACGGAACCAATATGGACGAATACAGAGTTATCAAGACGCAGACAGGGGTCGGCCCCTTTGACTACAACGGCGACGGAACCGGCTTTTTACCCCTGAATTACCAGCCCCCCGTGGACATTATAACCTGGTACGAAGTACAGGTCCGGGGCTTTTTCCTTTGGCATACTATAAAGGCCTTCCGGAGCTTGCGCAAGGCCGCGGAGCTTTTGCACCATCTCCGGGAGCTTGAAGAATAAGCGCAGCGATGCGCAAAGGGCCGGACCCCCGCCGCTTTCACGCTATTCTAAAGGCGGGGTGCTATTCGTTCAAATGGTTATTAGTTTAGTTACCAGGAACAGACACCCCCGGCCCATCTGTTCCAATTCCGGAAGCTTTGGGGCGCAACAGGGAAAGCGCCGCCCGCATCAACACCGGCGAAAGCCGGATGCCCAGAGGGCCTGGGACAAAGGCCGGTCCGAGTCCGGCAGCTTCCGCCACCCGCAAAAGCGGGGCTAAAATTCACTTCAAGAACACAAAACCGGCGCAGCCGCGACCGTTCCGCCGGTTTACTTTGGAAACCACTTAAAACGCAATAATTATGGCAAAAGAACAAATCAAAAACCCCACGGCGGAGGAAATAGGAGACTCCCCGCTGTTTGCTAAGAACTTGCAGGCCCTTATAGACGAATACGAAAAGGGCCGGCTCATCAACCCCGGCGAAGGGCGACGCTTCAAGCGCACCCCTTACGACTCCCTGAAGGATAAAGGGCTATTTACCCCGGAAGGCCTATCGGCGGAATTCCGCAAGATAGCGAACCGCGAAAGCAAGCTTTCCCACGCAGAGCGCGAAGCCGTAGCCGCTGCCGTTCTTACAGCAGCAGACCGGACCGGCGCGCAGATCAAGGCAAAGAGGGCGAAAGAAGCCGCCAAAAAACAGGCCACCGCCGAGAAGGCCCCTAAAAAGGCCGGTGTCGCGCCCGAAAAGAAAAGTGGCACAGGAACCCAGGCGAAGCCGAAACGTTCAACGTCGGCAAAATCCGCGAAAAATAACGACTAAAACGGACCGGCTATGACACAGAAATATTTTATTTCCAGCATTTACACCCCCGCTGGATCCACGACCATCGAAAAAGAGCTTTCCGGCTTTGCCCGCAAGAAGCAAAACTACATTATGGACCGCGCCGGTCTTGAAGCGTTCACGGCTGAAATAGCAGCGGAGCAAGACAGGATCCGCGCAGCGCGCCCCCGCTTGCGCCCCGTTTCCATTTACCTGAGCTTCCCGCCCAAAGGCTGGACCGGCACTATAACGCACATCACGATGGGCCAGGCTTCCGCCGCCGTTATTGAAGTCCAGGGCGAGCAATACGGCGAAAAGGTTTATACAAAGGACCAGATCGAGGTGGACGTATGAACCAGGAAGAAAGATTTTACCCCGTTCCCGAATTCATAGCAGAATACCTGACCGGGAACGGGTATACAGAGGACCGCGTAAAGGCGGACGGGCGGAAGGGCTGCTGCTTCCAGCTTGAAAACCCGGAAATCCCCCTGGCGGGCTTGCGCGTTTACGTAGACGGCTACGAAAACGAACTTACTATTACGGCGACCCTTGACACAAGCGGTCCGCTTCTATTTGGAGGGCAAAAGCGCGCTATTCGCTACGCTATAACCTACGACGAATTTATCCGCTTCAAAAGGGACGGTTACTGGAAATACCAGCTTAACCAGATCCTGGAAAAAATGGCCCTTTCGCTATTCCTTCCGCTTTTTAACCTTCATAAAGCCGACCAAAACGGGCATCTTGTAATAAAATGAGACTTTTTGCAGCATATACGGCGCTTTGCTTTGTCTTGAAGCGCCGCTGGTACGACCTTATAGAGAGCGGCGAAAAGCCGGAAGAATACCGGGAAATTACGCCCTACTGGATAAAACGCCTGCTTTGTAACCGCGTTTACAAGCCGCTCCACCTTTTCCCGATCAACAAAAAAGAAGCCGCCTATTTCGCCCAGAACCACAAAGCCCTGGCGGAAGCCATAGAAAGGGGCTACCTGGTCCCGAAAGGGGAAGCAGCTATTTTTTATTTCGGCTACGCGAAGGATCGCCCGCAATTCAAACGGCTAATAACTTCCATTTCCGTCGGGACCGGACGACCCGAATGGGGCGCAGAGCCGGGCCGGGAATATTTGGTAACAAAGCTGGGGGGCAAACTATGAAAAAGCGCGTTTTAGATCCAGCGGAAGAAAAATACTTCCTGGACAATTTCGGGAAGGCCCCCGTTCAGGACATTTGCAAGCGCCTGCGCTTTTCGACGGCTGCCTATTACCGGCTGGCGAAGGCTTACGGGCTTGCGACAAAGACACCGCACGAAGCCGGATGCCCGAAGGAATGGACGCCGGAAATGTTGGAGACCTTGCGCCGGGAATTCCCGACCGCCTTAAACCAGGACCTGGGCCGGAAATTAGGCGTAAGCCAGACGACCCTGCACCGAAAAGCCCGGGAATTGAAGCTTAAGAAGGTCCCGGACCACCGGGAACGGAACCTCCAGGCCATAGCGGCGCGGATATCCCGCGGCCAAAAAGCCAGCCCGAAGGCGGCGGCCAACCCGGGCCGCTTCCAGAAGTGCGAGCGCCGGAACCCCGCCGGGGAATTCCAGGCCGGCCGGCGCAACTGGCACGACATAGAGACCCCGGAACAGAAGGCCGCCCGAATTGAAAAGGCCCGCCAAACCCGGAAGCAGACCACGCAGCAGGAACTCCTGCGCCGGAAGCTGGGCTTTGAGCCGCGAATAAAACAGCACCTACGCCTGCGCTACTATATTCCAGCAGCGGACGACGCAGAAGGCTGGAAGCGCGTACACGCGATGGAAAAGAGGGAATACACGATCCGCCACACCTTGAAAAAGCGCGGGTACAGGCTGGACGGCTTTACGGCGTACTACAACCAGGAGACGCAGCGCTGCCCGAAATACGAAAGCGGAAAGGCGCGCTGCCCCTTCAAGTTCATGCCGGAACCGGCGAAGGCCCCGGAGGTGGCCGGCGTATGAATTCAAAGGAATTTTTCGACACCGTAGCAGCTATGCGGGACGCGCAAAAGGAATACTTCCGGACGCGCACCCGCGAAAGCTTGACAGAGAGCAAGCGCCTGGAAAAGAAGATCGACGCGGAGATCGCCCGCGCCCGCGCCATTCTTGCAGGCCTTCCAGCAAAAGAACCCCAACTTTTTCCAACCGATGAAAAGTAAAGTATTCCAGAAAATAACCGCCTGGATCCAGGCGCAGCAGGAAGCCCGGGCGGAGCGCCGCCACCGCCGGGCGCTTATTCAGGAGGACCGCCGCCGGAAGCGGGAAATAGAACAGCTCTGCTGGGAACTTTCCAGGAAGCCCCTGAAAATTTCCAGTTTGAAGTATAATATTTCGATAGATCCCCCGAAAATTTCCAAAAGCGCCCGGGAGCAAATAGGACTGGGCCGGAAATTCGAGCTTGTAACCAGAGAGCGAAAGCGGACCACGGACGGCGAGGTCGTAAGCTTGACCCTTCACTGGAAAAGCCCGAAAAAGCGCCGCTATTCCTTTAGCTTTGATATCGCAGAACCAGCCCCGGACCTTCTGGGCGTTTACCTGGGTGGAGCGCCGCCCCTTCCATTGAAGCAACGCCCGGCGGTCGGCATTATTCCCAGGACGGAGCCGTGGGACATTTCCAAAGAAATAAAGGCGCTGCTCGAGCTTGAAGCAAGCCCGGAAGCGAGAGCGGAGCGGGAAAAGCTTGCAAATTTGATCTTCCAGGACGTAGAAGAAACGATGAGGGCCGCCGGCAAGCGCCTGGAATACGGTCCTTTTCTTACAACCCCAAAACCAACAAAATAGAAAGGCGACAAGGACGCCGGACCGGGTGGAAGCCCCGGGCAAGAAATAAATATTGATACTTACAGGCCCGGCGGGGCGACCTTCCGGGCTTTTTATTCCTTTCCAGCTTATGCAATTCCAAGTAAAAAACACCCCAAACGGCTACGTCGTAGAAGCGTTCACGCCAAGCATGGACTCCCCCGGCGGCTATTGGCATCCCCTCCGCAATTTCGGCGACCGGCAGGGGGACGCTATCGCCTTCCGGGACTTTGACGCGCCGCTACTTCCGGACGCCCACATCAGGGCGCTAATTAAAGCCTACAACCCGGAAACGAAGTACATCCGCGTGAACGGGCAAAAGTTCATTAAACAGCGCCCGCGATGACAGCCAGAGGAAAGAAGCCCACCCCCTACGAAGTTATGCAGGAATTTCTGCAGGGGAAGGGGCCGAAAAAGACGGAACGCGCAGCGCCCCGCCACCTTGAAAGCCACCTGCAGCGCCAATGCGTCGCCTGGTTCCGGCTTCAATACCCGAAGCTGGAATTAAACCTTTTCGCCGTAGGGAACGGCGGACGCCGAGGAAAGACGGAAGCAGCTATCATGAAGGGCGAAGGCGTAACCGCCGGGGTCGCGGACCTTTTGCTGCTTGCGCCGGACGCCGCCGGGACCTTTCACGGGCTTTGCATAGAGATGAAAACCACGGAAAAGGACAGCAGGCAGCGGGACCCCCAGAAGGCCTGGCAGGCCGCCGTGGAGCGCACCGGCTACAAATACGTCATTTGCCGGACCCTTGAAGAATTCCAGGCAGCCGTAACGGCTTACATACCGCCAAACAGCCGCCCCTGTTGGTAATTATTTAATAATCCCTTTGCCTAATTCCGTATTACACTAATGCGGAATTTTGTATTTTTGTACCGGGGAACCGCAAGGCGGACCCCACGGCACATCCATAAACACCAAAAAAAACACGCGCTATGATTGAAAAAATTATCGCCTTTATTGTAAGGCTGCTTCCACAGGATAAGCTCCTGCACATTTTCGCGGGCCAGCTTATAGCCGCCCTTTTCCTGGGCCTTTTCTTTGCCTTGCACCTTCCGGTGTGGCTTGCTTGCGTTCTGGCCTTCCTTTGCGCCACCGGGGCCGGCATCGGTAAGGAATTCTACGACAAAAAGCACAGGGGCCACAGCGTAGAGTGGCAGGACGCCGTCGCCACCGCTTTCGGCGGGCTTATAGCCGTACTTTACGCCGCCTACTGGATATGGTGCGGCGGGGGCTACCTTTGCGACAAATTCACGTACTACGCTATTGATTAACCAATGAAAGTCGGCGACGAAGTAATCCTAATGCGCATCCCGGACCGCCCGGACCTTACAGGCTTCCGGGGGCGCATTATTCAGGAAACCCGGGCGGGGGGCTTGCAGCAGTTCCGCGTAACGCTGCACGGCAAACCCCTGCCAGGGTGGCTGAGCGCCTACCAGCTTGAACCAGGAAAACCCGAACCCCGCAAAAAATAGCGATGGCACGGAAAAAGCCCGAAAAGAAGGACGCCCCGATCTTCGACGTGGGCGGAATAGCCGTCCCGGACTTCGACCCGGCGGTCTTTGACTTTGTAGCGACGGAGCAAGCCGCCGCCACGGAGGAAACGCGCTATATAAAGCCCCGCGTATTCCAGCCGATCAGCGAGGAAGGCGTATGTTACGACAACGCCCGGGACCTTGCGCGGGACGTCCGCCTGGACTTTGGAGAGCGAACGGACGTATTCGTCTCCGGTAACTTTATTTTCGGGGACTTTTTGGAAGCCTACCTCGTAGAGCATCACGTAAAATGCCGGAAGCTTCTAATTTCCACGCTTTCGCTAAACCAGAATAACACGGACAGCCTGGCCGCCCTTTTGCGGCACGGCTATATAGACCGGCTGGACCTTATAGTCAGCGCGTATTTTTACGGTATGGAGCGCCACAGCCTGGTCCCGTACATTTACCGGAAATTAGACGTAGATGACCGCTTCCAGCTTGCAGTCGCCGGTGTTCATACCAAAACGGCGCAGTTTGAGACCGCCGGCGGGCGCAAGATAGTGATGCACGGAAGCGCGAACCTACGCAGCTCCGGGAATATTGAGCAATTCACGATCGAGGAAAACCCGGTTATTTACGACTTCTACGACGAACACCTAAGCCGGATCGTAGAAACGTATAAAACCATAAACAAGCCCGTCCGGCACGACGAACTCTGGGCGGAATTCGTAAAGAAGCAATTTAACGACTAAGACAGGAGGACAAAACAATGGCCAGCATGTACGACGACCCCCGCACCGCCGGGGGATGGAGCAACGGCGGCGGCGACTCTTCCGCCGCGTATTACAGGGGCGAAGATATGCCCGACTTTGGAGCGCTTGACGATTTACCCTACTAAGCATGGCAGAAAAGACACCTACAAAGAAGGCCGCCGCCCGCCAGGGCGGGGCCGCCCCCCGGAGCTTTGAAGGGGTGCAGCTGGTACAGGCCCGGCTGCTCCCCCTTTCGGCTTTGGAACCCAATAAGGGGCAAATAGAGGGACTTCCCCGGAACCCCCGCACCATTTCGGAAGAAAAATACAGGAAGCTAAAAAAGAGCATAACGGACCACCCGGGGATGATGGCCCTGCGCGAAATTGTAGTCGTAAAGCACGGCGAAAAGTACGTTATAGCCGGCGGAAATATGCGCTTCCGGGCCTTGAAAGAATTAGGCTATACGGACGCCCCCTGCAAGATATTCCCGGAGGGCGCGGACGTAGAGGAAGTAAAAGCGTTTCTTATAAAGGATAACGTAGGCTATGGCGACTGGGATCCGGCGGAATTCGCCGCGTCCTGGAACCTTGCGCAGCTTGCAGACTGGGGCGTGGACCTTCCGGACCTTGATACGAACATCCCCCAGGAGGACGCCCAGGAAGATCACTTCAACCCCGGCGACGTTCTAAGCAAAAGCCCGGAAACCCAATACGGCGACATCTTCCAGCTGGGGCGGCATCGCCTTATTTGCGGAGACAGCACGGACCCGGACGTCCTTAAGCTTTTGATGGGCGGACGCGAAGCGGACCTTATTTTAACGGACCCGCCCTATAACGTAGACTATTCCGCCAAAAACGAAGTCCTTAACAAAGCGGACAAAGGAAACCGGATCCAGAAGGACATCGCAAACGACAAAATGACCCGGGAGCAATTCGGGGCCTTCCTAAACAAAGCTTTTGAAGGGATGTATAGCATCGCCAAACCCGGCGCGGCTATTTACATTTTCTACGCTTCCAGGGAAGCCGTGAACTTTGTAACCGCTTTCGAGGGGGCCGGCTTCGAGTACAAACAGCAGCTTATCTGGGTAAAAAATAACATGGTTCTGGGCCTTCAGGACTACCAGTGGAAGCACGAACCTATACTTTACGGATGGAAGGGCGGCAAGCCCCACTATTTCGTGGACCGCCGGGACCAGCTGACCGTATATGAGGACGCCGCCGCGCTTGACCTTGAAAAGATGAGCAAAAACGAGCTTAAGACCGCCCTGAAGGACCTAATAGAAGCCGCCCAGATACCGAACACCGCTATACACGAAAACAAGCCCCAGATCAGCGCGGACCATCCCACGATGAAGCCCGTGAAGCTTTGCGGGCGCTTGCTTAAGAATTCCACGCGCCCCGGGGAAATTGTAGTGGATATTTTCGGCGGATCCGGAAGCACCCTAATAGCAGCGGACCAGCTCGGGCGCGCTTGCTTTACCGTAGAATTAGACCCCGCCTATTGCGACGTAATTATAAAGCGCTGGGAAAAGCAGAGCGGAGAAAAGAAGCAGTATATAGGCAATTACGTAGTGGCCCGGGGAAGATAGTAACACCGAAAGAACCTGGCGAAAGCACCGACAGCAGCCGGGGAAACACCGAAATACAATGGCAAACAAAGCACCAAATACGTCCGGACTAAAGCCCGCCTGGAAGCCAGGCCAGAGCGGGAACCCGGCCGGGCGGCCAAAAAGCCGCATCGGGGACACCCTTAAAACCCTATTCGGAAAGAGCGCCCGCAAAATATACCATTTGAGCGCGGCGGAGCTTGACGAATGGGACTCCGTTTTAATTTCCCTAAACGACAGCCAGCTAAAGGCGTTAATTCAGCTTGACAGCGTACCGTCGTACCCTAAGAACCAGGCCGTCGCCATTCTTACGGATATGAAAAACGGACGCACTACCACCGTAGAGCGCCTGGCGGACCGGCTCTATAACAGGCACAACCCGAAGCGCGTAGAGCTTACGGGCAAGGACGGGGCCGACCTGGTCGCGCCGCGCGTTCTTACGAAGGAGGAAGCCGCCGCCTTCATTGAAAAGCTTAACGAAGAATTTTAACCTTTGGAAACGTATCGGGACATAGATATAACGAAAACCTGGGTCATGCAGGGAACGCTCCACTTTACGCGCTACTTCTTCAAGAAGCTTTACAAGCGGAAATTTATAGTGGGCGACCACCACCGCGCCATCGCGGCGGCGCTTGACCGCGTCCTGAAGGGCGAAATAAACCGCCTTATCATCAACGTAGCACCCCGATACGGAAAGACCGAACTGGCTATTAAGAACTTTATAGCGGAAGGCTTTGCAATAAACCCGGCCGCCCGGTTCATTCATTTGTCGTATAGCGACGACCTGGCCCGCGATAATTCCCGCGGCGTTCAGCAAATAATGCGTTCCGAGGAATACCGGCTTTTATTCCCGCAAGCGCAGCCCACCTCCGTAAGCACCCGCAAGTGGGAGACCCGCGCCGGCGGCGGAATGTACGCTATTTCCAGCGCCGGCCAGGTTACAGGCTTCGGAGCCGGCATCGTAGACAAAGATGACGACGAGGAACTGGCCGCGGAAGTTCAGGAATTAGAGGACTTCGCCGCCCTGGAAACGGAAGGCTTTGGGGGCGCTATTGTAATAGACGACCCGATCAAGCCGGACGACGCCCGGAGCGAGCAGATCCGCGAAAAGATAAACCAGAAATTCGAGACCACCATCCGAAACCGTACCAATAGCCGCCGGACGCCGATAATAATAATTATGCAGCGCCTGGACGATAACGACCTCTGCGGCTACCTTGAACGCTTAGAGCCGGACGTATGGACCGTAATAAAGCTGCCCGTTATTCAGCAGGACCCGGAGACCGGCGAGGAAAAGGCGCTGTGGCCCTTCAAGCACACCCTGGAGGAATTGCACGAACTACGCGAAAAAAACGCTTTTGTGTTCGATACGCAGTACATGCAGAACCCCCGCCCGCTTGAAGGCCTTATGTATGAAAGGGGCTTCCGGACCTATACCGAAATACCGGCTACCAAATACCGGAAAGTCAAGAATTACACGGACACCGCGGACACCGGAACGGACTACTTATGCTCCATAACCTACGTGGAAACGGATATAGCTAACTACGTTTTAGACGTTTACTATACGGATAAGCCGATGGAAGTAACAGAGAGCGAGACCGCCCGGCGAATTACGAACCACGGCGTCCAGGAAGCCATCATCGAAAGCAATAACGGCGGGCGCAGCTTTGCCCGGAAGGTTGAAGAAATATGCCGTACCGTATTCACGAACCGAAAAACGGCCTTCCGCTGGTTTTTCCAGGACAAAAACAAAAATGAAAGGATCTTCCACAATAGTAACGAAGTACAGAACCTTACATATTTCCCGGAAGGCTGGGAACACTTATGGCCGAAATTCTACGAAGCTATAACGCACTTTTCCAAGATAGGCCGGAACGCCCACGACGACGCCCCGGACGCTTTAACGGGAACTATTGAATTCAGGAAGGATGCCGGGCGGATAAGCGCCGTCGGCGTCTTCCATTAAAGCACAAAGTTAAACCCAAATACACAGCACCATGCCAGACGAAAAAAACACACAGCAGCAGGCCCAGGCGGCGGAGACCGTAACCCTGGCGCAGCTTTTCAAGAAGGGCGAAGCGGCCCCCCTTATTGAAGAACTTAAGAAGGGCCGTATAGACGCGATCCCGAACGCCGAGCTTTGCCGCAAGCAGCTCGAGCCGGAAGGCCACGACGTTATGGATCCACTAAAGCGCCGCGACCGCTGGGTCAAGACGGACCCCACGGACCCGAACCAGAATATGACGGAGGACGGGGAAAAGGGCGACCCGATAGCGGACCACATCGTGACGACCCGCACCGCCCAGGACGGAAGCACCTGGAAAATAGAGCGGGTGGCTCGCGTAGCCGTAGCCTTGCAGAAGCTTATCGTAAAGCGGGCCGTCGCCTTCCTTTTCGGGAACCCGCCGCAGCTTGAAGCGGAGCCGGAAAACGCCCAGGAGGAAGAAGCCCTTAAGGACTTGAAGCGCGTCCTGCGTAAGACCAAGACCAAGACCCTGAACCGCCGGGTGGCCCGCGAGATATTCAGCGCCACGGAAGCGGCCGAACTTTGGTATGCCGTTCCGGATCCGAAAGGAAACAAGCTTTACGGCTTTGATAGCAAAGTAAAGCTACGTTCCACGATATTCTCCCCGCTTAAGGGGGACACCCTTTATCCGTATTTTGACGCCACAGGGGACATGGTGGCATTTTCCCGCGCGTTCAGCATAACGGACGCCGCCGGCACGAAGCGGGACTATTTCGAGACGTACACGGACTCCGCCACCTTCCGCTGGATCCAGAAGGACGGGAACTGGGAGCTTTTGCCCGGCTTTCCTAAGAAACAGCCCCTGGGCAAAATTCCCGTTATTTACGGACGCCAGCCAGAGACGGAGTGGGCGGACGTTCAGGGCCTTATCGACCGCCTGGAAAAGCTACTTTCCAACTTTGCGGAAACGAACGACTACCACGCCAGCCCGAAGATCGTAACGAAGGGCAATATAGTAAGCTTTGCAAAAAAGGGCGAAGCCGGGGCCGTTATTGAAATGGATCCGGACGGGGACGCCCACTATATGACGTGGGACCAGGCCCCCGCCGCCGTAAAGCTTGAAATAGAAACCCTCCTGCGCCTTATTTACACGGTAACGCAGACCCCGGACATCAGCTGGGACAGCGTTAAGGGCTTGAACGTTTCCGGCGTAGCCTTGCGCCTTATGTTCATGGACGCGCACCTAAAGGTGGAGGACAAAATGGAGGTTTTTGGCGACTACTTGCAAAGGCGCTATTCCGTTCTGCTTGCATACTTGAAGCAGATGAACGCCGGAAACAAGCCTTTCGGGGAAGCTTGCGACAGCTTGACCGTAGAGCCGGTCGTAAAGCCCTACATGTTGGAGGACGAAAAGGAGAAGGTCGAAATTCTTATGGCAGCCACCGGCCAGAAGGCCATCGCTTCCAGAAAGAACGCCGTACAGCGCCTGGGCTGGGCGGACGACGTAGACGCGGAGGTGGAAGCCATCGAAGCGGACGACGAAACGGGCGTTTTCCAGGACGTTACGGAACCGACCCTATAAAGTCCACGGACAAACGACAAAACGCCCGGAAACGCGAAATTAGCCGCTATTCCGGGCAAATTCCAGAGCCTTATGGGATGTATAGAACCGAATTTTAACGTAAACGAGATTATGGCGAAGCTGGGACGGCTTGCAGAAGTCGTCCCGCAGGCCATAGCCGAAGCCTTCCGTATGACCCTCACGGAAATAGCCGCGGAAGCCCGCGAATTGAACACGTACCAGGACCAGACCAGCAACCTGCGGTCTTCCATCGGTTACGGCATTTACATAGACGGGCAGCCCTTTACGGAGGAATACAGGAACGCCGGATCCGGAACCACGGACGGCTCGGAAGGCCAGCAGCGGGCCAGGGAGACCGTGGAGGAAGTAGCCGCGAAATACCCGGAAGGCATAGTCGGCGTAATTGTAGCCGGCGAATATTACGCCCTTTACGTAGAGTCCAAAGGCTACGACGTCCTAACAGGCCCCGCGAACCACGCCCAGGAGATCCTGGACCGGTATATTAAAATAGTTATTGAAGAATTACAGGCAGCAGCGCTCAATGGCTAAAAAACCCAAATACACGGCGCAGACCGTAGAGACATACCAAATAATTAGCAAGGTCGAACGCAGGCTTTCCGACCTTTACGGGCGTACCTATCAGGGCGTCCTGCAGCTTTCCCAGGTCCGGGCCGCTATTGCAGCCGGGAAGCCCTTTACTTTCGAGCCGAACCGCCCGGAAACGAAGGCGCTTATTCGGAGCCTGGACACGCTGGCGGCCAAAACAGACCGCCTGCTGGAAGATAGCGTAACGCTTGCGTGGCAGAAAGGCGAGGACAGCGTAACAAACGCCTGTTATTCAGCTTTCGGAAGGACCCAGGCCGGAAGGGATGCCGTCCGGGCCATAGCGGACCGCGCCCGGGAGGATCTACGCGGCCGCGGCGTTTCCGCTGGCGCTTACTATACCCAGAAGCACGGGGGCCTGAACATTTCCGACCGCGTCTGGGGAAATACCCTATTCGGGAAGGAGGAAATAGAGGAAATAATCCAGCAAGGCATCCTCCAGGGAAAGAGCGCGGACGAAATAAGCCGTTCTATTCGCGGCTACCTAAACAACCCTTCCAAGCTTTTCCGCCGGGTCCGGAATAAGGAAACGGGGGCGCTCGAGCTTTCCAAGAACGCCAAAAACTTCCATCCAGGCCGGGGCGTATACCGTTCCAGCTACCAAAACGCCCTGCGCCTGGCCCGTACAGAGGTAAACGCCGCTTACAGGCGCGCGGAGTGGGAGTCGTACCAGAATAACCCCCTTATTACCGGCTACAAAATAGAGCTTAGCAACAACCACACGACCACGATCCGTGGCAAAAAAGTAGCTTTACACGATATTTGCGACGAATTAGCCGGCGAATACCCTAAGAGCTTCCAGTGGACCGGCTGGCATCCCCAATGCCGCTGCCGGATGGTTCCTATTTTCATAAAGGAAGGGGACTTTAGGACCCGAATACGCGCCCTGGCCGGGGGCTACCTTGACAAATGGAAGCCCAGCAACACCGTAACGGAGCCGCCCAAAGCTTTCACGGACTGGGTGGCGGATAACGCGGACCGCTTGAAGGCCGGGAAGCAAATGCCCTATTTTATAGCGGATAACTACGTCGGCGGGGACCCTACGCGGGGCATGGTAAAGGCTATTACGGAGCTTCCGAAGCAGGTAAAAGAGAGCAAGAAGGTGCAGCCGGTTACGGAATACGACCACGAAATCGCAAGTCTTGACCGCTGGGCCGCCGCTTTTGACCTTGACACAAGCACGGCGAAGGCCCTACGCGAAGCAGGCGACCGGAAGGGACTCCGGGCGGAGCTTGACCGCTTGAACGAATTACGGGACGAAAGGCACGTCGACTGGATAGTGGAAGCCCGTAAGCTTTCCCAGGTCGTAGACAAGATGCGGGCCGCCGGCTTTGCGCAGCTTGCGGAACAATACAGGCGGCAAATAGACCTTTACGGGGTAAAAGAATCTATAAACTGGAAGGACGGAATTTTACAGCTTAAGGCCTTGCAGCGACAGGGCCTGGCGGACCTTGCAGACGCAGAGGAAAAGAAGGCGAAGCAGCCAAAGAAAAGCGCGGAGCCTGACGAATTGAAGGGAACGGGGTGGCTTAAGGAAGGAGACAAGCCCCTGGATCCGGAATTTTGGAAATACGTAGACCCAGACAACCCGATCCCCGTAACAATAAAGGACGGAACCGGCTATTATAGCCCCAGCGAAAAGCGCGTTTACATAGACAAAGACTGGCGCTATCAAAAGTCCCCCTGGTTCAGGCGCGGGCTGGTTTACCACGAATTCGGCCACGGTATAGACTTCCAGAGGGGCCTGCGGATGAGCGCGGAAGTCGCCACCTTGCGCGAAACGCAAAGGAAACGCCTGCTGCAGAAAGTAGACGGCTTCAAGAAAAAAGAAGAATTCTATACGGACCCGGAGACCGGCCGCGGACGCTGGCGCACGGTATACGTCCCGGCTAAGATAGCCAGGGCGGACGCTATATGCAAGCGGGTGGACGCAGTAAACAGCCGGATCCAGAACATGAAGGACGAAACTTTTAACCGGCTATTCCCGGGCATAACGAAGCGAGATATAGCAGAGCAGGTCCTGGCCATGAAGGACGCTATAAAGAGCCTGGTCCCGTCTTACGGCGAAGGGCATAGTACGGCGTATTTCCGGGGGCCTTACAATAAGGAAACGGAATGGCTGGCCCACTGCTTTGAAAACAAATTTGCAGGAAACCGGATCTTCCAGAAGTACATGCCGGAAGAATACAAGGAAATGATCGCTTATATAGAGAGCTTAAAGAAATACTAAGCTTTCGCCAAATAGAGAGCGCCGTCCATGATATCGCCCACGAATTCAGCCCCTGCGGGGGCTTTTTCGTTATTCCCAGGGTAAACGGCGACGAATTCCCGCTTTTCAAGCAGAGCTTTACGGAGCCACTGGCCCGCCTTTTTGGGAGAGCTTACGGCGTAGCGCAGCAGCTGGGCCGCTTCCAGATCTTCCGGGACGGTACAGCAAGCAAAGAAGCCCGTAAGAAGCTCCTCGTTTGGCAATTCAGTAACCGGGCGGGGCCGCCCGTTGATGTTCAAGCGCGGGACGTTCATATAAATATACTTTGCCGCAAGTGTACGAAATAAAACCCAAACGTCCAAATCTTCTATAATATTTTTTGCGGCGGGCTTCCGTATTACACTAAGTTATTTTTCCGGAATTTTCGTTTTGTGCCACTTTCCCGGTCCGGGTGGTATAACTTATTAGCCGCGCCCTTAAGCGCGAAATTTGGGCCGTTTCTGGCCTTCCTGTGGAAAACTTTATAAAAACCCGTGAATTTCGCCCGTTACAAGTATTACACTAATACGCTATTTTTGCGGAAAGTTTCATAAAAACGCTTTAATAATGAATTACGAACAAATCCTCGCGTTACTTGTAGCAAAGTTTCAAGGCACGCGCAAAGACGGGCTCGAAGTTCTGGCGCGAGCGCTTAGCCAGACGACCGAAACCATCGAGGAAGCCCAATCCGTAGTCGACAAAATGACGCCGGAGAAAGTCGCAAGTTTCATTAAAGACTGGCGAAAGAGCGCAGACGCCGAAATCGCAAAGGCAAACACCACCTACGAAAACGGCCTTAAAGAAAAGTACGAATTCGTGGAAAAAGGGAAGCAGGATCCCAAACCAGCCCCACAGGAAGGGAACCTGACCCCCGAAACGGTCGCCCAGATGATTAAAGACGCCGTTAAGGAAGCAACCGCCGGAATTTCCGCGCAGGTCGCAGACATTACGGGCGCGCAGCTTACAGCCAGCCGCAAAGCCCAGCTGGAAGCCATCTTTACGGAAGGCGTCCCCGAATACTACAAGAAAGCAATCCTTGAAGGCTTCGAGGGCCGCAAATTCGAGAAAGACGAAGATTTTAACACGTACCTGGCCCAGCAAAAGGAGAACGTAGCAGCTTTCACAAAGGAGCTGGCGGAAAAGGGACTCGGCGAAGGGGCCGCCCCGATTTTTGGGAAGCCCGGAGCAGACGGAACCAGCGCCGCCGTAGCTACGTACATCCAGGAACAAGCCGCCGCAGCCAAAGGCGAAGCCACCGGCCTGGGCGGAAAGAGTTTATAACCTTTAACGCATTTTTGCAATGTTCACTATTACCCGCAAATCCGACAGCCGCGTCCTGCGCGCTTTCGTTCATAAGCTGGCGGACATTCCTAACGGCGTAACCGTAGCCACCACCGAGCTGGTAAACGGCGGCATCCTCCCCGAGGGCGCCATCGTAGGCAAGGACAGCAGCACCGGCGTATACCACCTGATCAAGACCGCCGTCCTGGCGGCCGACGCAGCAAACGACGCCACCACGTACACCGTTAAGAAGGGCCACCACTTCAAGGTCGGCGACTTTATCAGCGCCGGCATCGGTAAGAAGGCTTACGCCATTACCGCCATCGCAACCAACAGCGGCGACGCCACCTGCGACGACCTTTCGGTCGGCACGACCCTGGGCGTAGCCATTTCCGCCGGAGAAGCCATCGTCCAGGCCAAAGCCCAGGCGACCGGCAACACATCCGCGCTTAAGTACGATGCCCCCTATGCAGTAGTCGGCGACAGCTACAACGTAGTAGCCGGAACCAACATTTTTGCACAGGCCTGGCTCATCGGCGTTATTAAAGGCGCCCTTGCACCCGCCGCCCCCGCGGACGTTATCGCAAAGGTCCCCGGCGTTCAGTTCATTTAATACCAATAGGAGGAAAAAATTATGTTACAGAGCCTTATGGTCGGCCTGACCGAAAAGGACATGCAGGCCGTCGTAAAAACCTACAATTTTAACCCCTTCTACTGGCCCACCCTTTTCCCGCTTAAAAAGAACTTGACGCTTTCCTGGAAGGCGCTCGAGAAGCAGGCCGGGGTGCGTATTGCAGCCGACATCGTAGCAAGGGGCGCAAGCCTTGACAAAAAGACCCGCGAAGCGCTTAACCGCTTGCAGGGCGACATCCCCAAGATCGCTATCAAGCGCGTAAAAGAAGAGGACGAGCTGAACGAGTACGACATCATGGTCGCACTTGCCGGCAATAACCCCGACTTGCGCGCACTTGTAGAGGCCTGGGCCGAGGATACCAAATTCTGCTGGGACGGCGTAGCCGCCCGCCTTGAATGGATGGCCCTCCAGAGCATCTCCCTGGGTAAAATTACCCTTTCCAACGACAATAACGCCGGCCCGCTTTCCGAGTTTAACGTGGACTACGACCTGGCAGCCGCCCACAAGAAGGGCTACCAGACCGGATCCGCCAGCTGGGACAACGCAGCCGCGAAGCCTATTACTAAGGACTTCCGCGCCATCGTAAAGGCCGCCCGCGAGGAGCAGATCGCACCCCGCTACGCCTTCATGAACGCCGCCACCTTCGCCAAGTTCGCAGAGAACGAGGAAGTTATCAAGCTTTCCGCGAGCTTCGCCCAGAACGTCCTGAACGTAGCCTATACGCCGACCGTTGAAGCCGTAAACGCCGCGCTTAACCGCCTGGCCTACCTTTACGGCCTTCAAATTGTCGTTATCGACCAGCAGATCACCATCGAGAAGAAGGACGGCAGCCGCGCAACCGGCAACCCCTTCGCCGACGACGTGGTCCTGTTCAGCGAGGACAAGGTGCTGGGTAACACCTTCTACACCGAACCCGCCGACATGAAGCTGAAGGGCAGCGCCGCCGTTAAGGCCCTTAACGGCCCCGTCTGCATCAAGAAGTACAGCACCGAGGAACCTATTACCGAGGTAACCCAGGGAATCGCCAACGCCTTCCCCGCCTGGCTTGCTTCCGGCCGTTCCTTCCTGCTTGACGTAACCCACAGCAGCTGGTCCCACTAATAGACACACCCGGCCGGGCCGGCCCCCGGCGGAAACCTACGAAGCCCGTCACGCCGGCCCAACCTTTTAACCCTTTAGACAGCAGCAAGCCATGACCTACAAGCAATGGATCACAAAAACCGGGGCGCGCTTTCAGCTTTCGGCGGACGACGTCGACCTGATTTTAACGAACCGGGCCGACCTTATACCGAACCCGGACGCCGTAGTGGACGTTAAGACCGCGAAAACCGCACTTTGTAAGGAATTCGCAAGCCTTATCCCCCTGGCGAACGTTTCGGAAGGCGGCTATTCCATTACCTGGAACTGGGACGCGCTTAAGCTTTGGTATTCCCAGACTTGCGCGGAATTAGGCCTGCAGGACATTACAAAGCCCCAAATTCGTAACAAAAGTTTCGTATGGTAAGCCTTGCGCAATACCCGCACTTCCTTTATGCCTTCCAGCCAGGCGAAGCGACCAGGAACGCGAACGGCAGCTACATAGCCGCCACGGGCGAATGGAAGCTTATATCAGCCTGCCGGGAGGAAACGAACGGGAAAGGCACGAAAATACAGCTGACCAATAGCGAAACTTACGTTTTTGCGTCGCTTATCCAGATACCGGTGGGAGCCGCAAGAATTCCGGAAGGCACTAAGATAGCCGTAACAGCTTTCGAGGTAGAAACGGAATACCTTAGCGACGAAGCCTGGCTGGAAGCAAGCCGCCGCGTAGGGCTGGTCCGCATAACCGGCGAAGTAGCAAAATACGACGTCGGCCGCCTTCATAACCGCTGCTGGATTTAACACGTAGGAGCAAGGGACACGTTATGCAGAGCATAGAATTAGACGATATCCTGTACAGGATCTTAAGCACGAACACGGGCGTAACCGGCGCTATAAGCGGCGACGTTTACGTCATGGGCGAGCGCCCGGAAAATTCCAAGCTTTGCGACGTAGTTATTAACACGCTTTCCGCCGGCGGCGAGAACCGCCCCCAGATAGCCACGTCGAACGTAAATATTCACGTTCCAGACTTGAAGCTGACCATCGGGGGCCAGCCACAGCGGAAGGCAGACCGGGAGACCCTGCGGACCATAGTGGCGGCCGTAAAAGCCGCCCTTAAGTCCGCCCAGGTTGAAGGCCTTACAATAGCGCTCGGCGCGGAAAACACTATCCGCGAAGTAAACGCCCCGGAACACTACGCAAATATAAGGGTTGAATGGTACATCCCCGCAGACCCGGAACCGGCTCAGGAGCAGGAGCCGGAACCGGATCCGGAGGAAACCGGCGAAAGCGCCCAGACAGGCGACGAAACCGGCGAAACCGGAGACAGCGGAGAGCAGCAGGCCGGGGACGTTCAGCAGGACCCAGAAGAAACAGAAGAAACAATTTAACACCGTAACACAATGGCAAAACACGTATATACGCTCGGTCTTTCCGAGATTAAGATGGGAGCCATCGCCGGCGACGGCGGTATGGGTTCCAGCCTTGCGTCTTTGGGCTATACCTACCAGGACACCGCCCAGATGATCACCGAGGACGCCGCGGTCACGGACTTTTACGCCGAGGAAGTAGACGACCCCGTCGTCAGCATCGGCCGCGCCGGTAAAATTCAGTTCAAGTGGAGCTTGATGAACCCCAGTCCGGACGACCTGGAAACCGTTATCGGCGGCACAGCTTCCAAGAGCGACAACCAGCTCACCGACAACGACGTATGGAGCGCCCCCGATAGCCACACCGTTATCGAGAAGTCCCTGGAGATCACCCCGAAACAGGGCCTTAAATTCTCCGTTCCCCGCGCCAAGATTGAAGCCAAGCTTAACGGCAATTTGAGCAAGAGCGCAATGCTCCTGGTCGAAATTACCGCCACCGTTATGGCCCCGACCAAGAGCGGCGAAAAGAAGCTGAAGGCCCAGATCGTAACGGCATCCTAAGCAAGCGCCGGGGGAATTCCCGCCGTAATTATTGTGGTTGCAAGCCCCCGGAAATTCGTTTTTAGGGGCTTGCTTTTACTTTTTAATAGAGAATACCAATGGCAGAACAAAACGCGCGAGAAAGCGCCGAAAAGACGCTCCAGGACATAGAACGCGACGAACTAAACCTTATGATCCAGGGCGGGGTCCGGTTTACCGTTTCCCGCAAGGTTTACAAGCGCGCCCCGGGCCTTTTGGGCTTCATACTTCCGCGGAAGGCTGAGAACGTAACGGAAGCTTTCGTTATTCAGGAACCGACCCTTAACACCCTGGACCGGCTTAGCGAGATATGGGTGGGGATGGATATCCCGGAAGCGGAGCTTACAGCCGGCGGCCACAAAACGCTGGCAGCCGCGAAGCGGGTCGCCTTCCAGAACACGAAGAAAATGGCCCGAATTATAGCAATAGCCGTCCTCGGGGAAGATTATTACTATACTATTCAGGACGCAAACGGACGGATCCGCCGCAAGACGGACGACAAAGAGCTGGAACGGCTGGCGGATATATTCGCCCACAATATAAAGCCTTCCGACCTTTTGGGCCTTGCGCAGACCGTAACCAGCGTTTCCAATTTAGGGGATTTTATAGGCTCTATGCGATACATGAGCGGCGCAACAACGACACAGATAGCGGATCGTATAGAGTAACCGGGCTTAAAAGCCCCCACGGCCGCCGGGGTTCTATTTGCGCCCATTTCGGCTGGACGTTGGACTATTTGCTGCACGGAATTCCCTGGGCCACGGTTCAAAGGATGGTAATAGACGCCGCAAGCGTAGAACAGAAGGACGCCGAAAACCCGGAGCCGGTCGCCGTAACGCAGGAAAACGCGCAAGACATACTTAACGCAATTAACAGACTACAACGATGAGCGTAAATATAGGGTCGCTCGAATTCGAGCTTATAGCCAAAAACGGGCAAATTAACGACGCCCTGGACGAGACCGGAAGGCGAATACAAGGCCTTTCCGACCTTTCCGTCAAGAGCGGGGCCAGCATGGAAGAAAGCTTCAAGAAGGCCGCCGCGGACATAGACCACACCTGGGGCCAGCTTGACGCCGTAGAACGTAACCTTTCCAGCAGCGCAAAGGAGCTGGCCAAGCAATACGCGGAAGTAGACGCCAAGCTAAAGAGCATCCAGGGGCGCAATAACACCGCAGCCACGGAGGAAGAAGTCCGCGCCCTGATCCAGAAGAAAAAAGCTATTCAGGAAGCGCAGGAGCTTAACCGGCAGGCAACGGCGGAATACGAACGCCAAACGGAAGCCTTGCAGAAGGTAGAAGCCAAAATGCAGAAATACGGCGACCAGGTCACCCGGAACGAGGGCGCACAGAAAAGCCTGCGCGGGCAGCTTCGAGCCGTAGTCGAGGAATTAGCCAGGATGGAGGAAGCCGGGCAGCGCGGAACGGAAGCCTACGTAAAGCTACAACAGGAAGCCGGCCGCCTTCAAAACGCGATGGGCGACGCCCAGAAGCAGGCGCAGATCCTGGCACACGATAACGCGGGCCTGCAGGGCGTTATTAGCGCCGTTTCAGGCGTAGCCGGGGCCTTTTCCGCCGCCCAGGGCGTTATCGGCTTATTTGGGGCGGAAAACGAGAATTTACAGAAGGTTATGCTCCGGGTGCAGAGCCTTATGAGCATAACGATGGGCCTGCAGCAAGTAGCGAACACGCTAAACAAAGATAGCTATCTTTCCGTAGCCATTCTTTCCAAGATCCGGGCAGCCTATAACGCGGAGCTTGCGAAAAGCACCGGCGCGCTGGCAGCCACGACGACCGCCCAGACGGCCGAAAACGTAAGCGCCGCCGCCGGGACCGTAGCAAACACCGGCCTGGCCGCATCCTTCCGGGCCGTAGGCGCAGCGATTAAGGCTATACCGGTATTCGGGTGGATCGCCGCCGCAATAGGCGCGATTATAGCCGTCGCCGCGAAGTTCATAAAGCAGGCGAAGGAAGCAAAGAAGGAAATACAGGACTTCCAGAAGGCCGTCGCCGAAAGCGCAGCCCCCGCAATAGCGAACGTTCAGGAATTAGCCGCCGCCTGGTCCAAGTTAGGCGACAACTTGAAGGCAAAAGAACAATTCCTTAAGGACCATAAAAGCCGCCTGGACGCCCTGGGCGTTTCCATTAACGACGTAAAGGACGCGGAACGCCTATTTAACAACGGGGCGGAAGCTTACGTAAAGGCCCAGATGGCCCGGGCAAAGGCGGACGCTTACAGGGCGCTGCAGCAAGACAACCTAAAGCGCAGTATTCAGCTGCAGCAGGAAATAGACAGCATGCCGGACACCGTAACACGGTTTACCCCCGGCGGCATGTTCGGTGGCTCCGTAGCCTACGAAACCAATAACGACGCGAAGGACAAAAAGAAGCAGGAACTGGAAGATCTTAAAAAGACCATAGAAAAGGGCTACGCGGACGCCACGGCGGCGGAAGCGGAAGGCTTGCGGATCCTACGCGAAGCCGGGCTTTTGACTTCCGGCGGCGGAGGGGGCGGCAGCAAGGGGAACCCCGCCCTGGAAGCCTTCAAGAAAGAGCTGGACGACAAAAAGAAGGCCTACGACGATTTTAAGAAGTGGGCCGCATCTTCCGACAGCATCGTCCGGGAAGCCGCGGAACAGCAATACGCGGAGCTTTTGAAGGGCGGCGCTAATTACGTAGAATACCTTAAGACCCTCCGGGCGCAGCTTGTAGACGCTATGGCCGGCGGCGGAAGCAAGGAACAGAAGGAACAGCTGGCCGCCATTAACACCGCAATAGCAGAGGAAACGAAGGGGGCCGCCCTTGCAGAGTTTAAGGCCGCCTTGCAGGAACAGATCGACGGGGCAAACGGCATCCTTGACGTATTGAACATCATACAGGAACGCCGCAAGGCCCTGGAAGGCGACGACAGCGAGCTGGCCAACCAGGAACGCGAGACCCTGGACGAAGCCGAAGGCGACGCCGTAGAGAAGCAGAAGGAACAGACGCAGGCCCTCCTGGAGCAATACGCGGACTACTTAGACAAAAAGGTCCAGATGGCCGAAAGCTACGCGAACGATATCGCCCTACTTGAAGCCGCCATGACAGCCACGGAGGACGCGGAGGAACAGAAGCGGATCCAGCGCGCCATCGATAACCGAAAGCGCCAATACGACCAGGAAAGCGGCGCGGACTATAACGCCCTTCTGGCCGAATACGGGACCTTTGAGGAAAAGAAGGCCGTTATTATGGCGGAATACGCGGAGAAACGCCGCCAGGCGGAAGTCATAGCCGCCGAAAGCGGGAATACTTCTATTCTGGAAGGGCTGGACCGCGCCCAGGCGCAGGCCCTTAGCAAGCTGGCCGCCGAGACCTTGCAGGCTTCCGAACAATGGGCGGAGCTTTTCGGGAACCTTGACGAACTTACGGCTACGCAGATAGAGGACCTGGTGGCGGAGATTGAAAAGCAATTTTCCACGCTTTCCGGCGTATTCGACCCCGTAGACCTTAAGACGATCCGGGACAAACTTAACGAAGCCAAAGAGGTCCTGAACCAAGAAAACCCCTTTGCACAGATGGCCGCCAGCTTGCGGGCGATATTCAACAACGCCAGCAAGGACAGCAAGACCAGCGCGAAGGACATAAAGAAAAACTGGAAGCAGCTGGGCGAAAGCACAAAGGAAAGCTTCGAGTTTGTAAGCGACGCAATAGAAAGCTGCGGGCCGCTTAAGGACGCCATCGGCGACGTAGGAGCCACGGCGATCAGTTCCCTGGCCAGCACGGCGGCCGTAGCAATAGCCGTGGCGACGGCCATAAAAACGGCCGAAAAGTCCTCCGTTATTCTTGCGATTATTCAGGCCGCCCTGGTCGTAGTAAACGCCGTCGTGGACGTTATTAAGGCCATTTGCGGAAACCAGGACAAACAGATCGAGGAAAGCATCAAGAAACACGAACAGCAAATTAACCGGCTTAGCAACGCTTACAACCAGCTAAAATGGGAGATTGACAAAGCCCTGGGCGAAGAATACTACGCCAAACAGGGCAAAGCCATAGAGAACCTCCGCAAGCAGAACGCGGAGCTTCGAGAGCAGGCCCGGCTGGAAGCTTCCAAGAAAAAGAGCGACTCCGACAAAATAGACGATTTTACGGAGAAACAAGCCCAGAACTTGCGCAATATTCAGGACATCATCCAGGAAATAACGGAGGAAGTAACGCAAACGACCGCTTCCGAATTTTCCGACCAGCTGGCGGACGGTATTACGGATCTATTCAGCACGGGGATGAGCAAGTCCCAAATTAAAAAGACTTCCGAGCAGATAGCCCAGGAGATTATGGCGAACGCCGTAAAGGCCGCCGTAAGCAAGCAGTTCTTAACGGGACCCTTGCAGGCCGCTATGCAGCAGCTGCAGGCCGCTATGGGCTTCGACTCCGAAGGAAACGGAAGCTTTGACGGCTTGACCCCGCAGGAACAGCAGGCGTTTAAGGACCGCGTCCACGCGATAGCCGAAAACTACGCGGAAGCTATGAAGGTTTACGAGGACCTTTATAAAGAGCTTGACGGGGCGGACACCACGACGCTGGCCGGCGCTATTGCAGGAGCCAGCCAGGAAAGCATCGACCTGCTGGCAGGCCAGACGAACGCCGTCCGGGAAAACCAGGTTACAAGTATAGACCTACTTAGGCAGCAGCTTATCCACCTGGCCAGCATAGACGCCCGCGTCGGCGAAGCGAACGGCATTATTCGGGACATTTATAACGAATTGAGGGGAGCGCCCAGCCTTGACCGCGAACTGCGCGCTTCCGGCTATACAGGAGACTAAAGAAATGGGCTATAACAAGGAATTAGCAAAGGCGGCACAGGCCGCCGGCGTATGCAAGGAATGGCACGAACGGCTCCTTTGTACGGAGACCGTAGAAGGGCTGGCCGCGCTATTCTTTAACGGCATAGACTTCTGCCTGAGCAAGGGCGTCCCGAGCCTTGAATATTTGCGCGGAATTCCCCGGGACGTAAGGAACGCCGTAAACATTTACGTGGACGAAAAGGACCTTAACCTGGGGAACGGAGGGCGCGCAGCCTTTTACGGGGAGACGGAAGCGGTGGCCGTTTATAACGGCTACCATTCCGCCCTGCTTTACGCCACAGGCGACACCCGGCTGCACGTTCTGGCGACCGGGAACGCCGTAGTTACCGTGGACGCTTTCGACCGTTCCCGCGTAACCGTTGAAGCCAGGGACTCCGCCCGCGTTACCGTATTCCAGTACGAAGGGGCAACCGTTGAAACCATAACCGGCGAAAACCCCGGGACCGTTAAAGTCGTAGTTAAACACAAAAAAACATACTAACAATGGCCACCAGAGAAGAAAATATTATTTTGAACCTGCCCTTTGACGAAGCGCAGGGAGCAACAACGGCGTATGATTATAGCCGCGGAAGGCACGACGCCACCCTGACCGGGGCGAACTTTGTACCGGGCCGCCAGGGCAACTGCATCGAATTCGACGGCGAAGGGAAGGCGGAAATAGAAACGGACTTTGTGCCGCTTACTTCCAACTTTACCCTCACCGCCTGGATCCGCCGCAAGCAATACCCGGACGGCTATACAGGCGCGAAAATAGGCGTATTTTTCAACTGCACCGGAACGAACAATTACCGGGAAGCCTGGTATGACGTAAACCCGGAAACGTGGGGCTTTTGGGCCGTAGTAAAGAACGGGCGCGAAGTAAGCGTTTACCTTGATACGCAGCTCATCGGAACGCTTGAACTTCCGTCCAGCAGCCCGGTCGGCTTTAGCATCCTTCAAGACATTTACGGCACGGAATACGGGTACGGATGCCTTGACGAAGTAAAGATTTACGACGTAGCGCTGACGCAGGAAGAAATTACGGAGCTTATTAGCACCGCCACCTCCCTGGAATACTACCTTAACGGCGTAAACTTCAAAGAACACGGGGTCCGCGTATCTTCCAGCAACGGGATCCTGGACCGCCCGGCGATTAAGAAGCCGTACACCGTAGAATGGCCCGACGAACACGGGGAGGTCGTAGACCTTTCCGGCCGCCGCTTCCAGCCGCGCGAAATTACGCTTTCCTGCTTTATTCAGGCGAAGGGAAAAATAGACTTTGTTACGAAGCTTAACGCCTTCCTGGAGCAATTCGACGGCGACGGAACGCAGCGCCTTATGATTGACATCCACCCGACAAAGCCGCTCGTTTACGAAGTATACCTGCCGAACGTAGTAGCTATTTCCAAGCGCTGGAACGACGACCTTATGGTCGGAACGTTCACGCTTAAGCTAAAGGAGCCGGACCCGGTAAAACGGGTGGTCCGCCACCAGAGGACCAGCAGCGCAACGGCGACGCTTTCCATCACCCTGGCATCCCCGAAGCTTTACACGATTTACTGGGGCGACGGAACAGCCACTTACGACGTAACGGGCGGATCCGGCGTGACGGTAACGCACGAATACGCGGCGGAAGGCATTTACTACGCTATTGTGGCCGGCGTTATTGAAGATATTACAAGCTTCCAGACAAACGGCATCGTGGTATGGAACAAATTATAATAAAGCACAAAGACGGAACGACCCTCCCGCTGATGCGGCGGGGGGCCGTTTCCGCCGTAACCAGCGCGAAGCAAAAGAAAGCTTTTGCAGGCGCGGACACCGTAACGCTGACCGTTGAAAGCGCCCTCCCCCTTGACTTCCAGATCGGGGACAAAATAGTCGCGTTCAGCGGGGAAACGTACACGCTTAACGCCCTGGCCCCGGTAAAGAAGGTCGGCCCCCGGCGTTTTGAATACACGCTTACGATGGAAGGCCGGCAATACGAACTAATAGACGCCCAGTGGCTCCTGCCGGACGGCTTGATGCTTGACAGCTATACGGGAACCCTTGCGCAATTCGCCGCCATTCTTATCAATAACGCGAACCGCCGGCAGCCCGGCCGGTGGGTCCTGGGGACCGTTCCAGCCGAAAGCGACTACAAAACGCTGACCTATTCCGGAAAGAATTGCTTAGAGGTCCTCTGGGACCTTTGCAGCCAGTACGGGGTGGAAAGCGAGATTATAGAGGACGCCCAGGCCGGAACCCTTACTTTGCACTTCCGGACCGTGGGCCAGGTGTTCCCGTTTACGTTCAAATACGGACGGGCCGGCGGGCTTTACAACCTGGAACGCAAGGCCGTCTCCGGCACGAACGTAATAACGCGCCTTTACGTTTACGGCGGAAATAAGAACCTTCCGTCCGGCTACCGGTATAACCGGCTATGCCTTCCGGCGAAGCAGAAAAACGAGAGCTACATCGAGGACGCGGACGCCGTAGCCAGATACGGGATCCGGGAAGGCCGTAAGGAATATAACGACATTTTCCCGCAGCGTTACGGCGAAGTTACAGCCCTGGGCGGGGACGTTCTTAGCTTTGTAGACAATACGATGGACTTCGACCTGAATGAACGGGACCAGCAGGGAAACACCAAGTGGCTCCGGGACGGCATGCCGGCGAAGGTAGAGTTTACGACGGGCCAGCTGGCCGGCTATTCGTTTGAGCTTCAAAGCTACAACCACAGCACAAAGACGATCCGAATAAAGGCCTTCCAGGACTCCAGCGGCTACACTTTCCCGGACGCAGCAAGCGCCGCCCGGCAATTCGCCGTCGGGGATAAGTATTTTTTCACGGAAATACAGCTGCCCCAGAGCTACGTGGACGCGGCCGAAAGCGCCACGCAGACGGCCGGAACGGCGGACTACAACAAGACGAAGGCCCCGCAAGCGTCCTACTCTTTGGAGCTTGAAAAGCTTTTCCTGGAACAATTCGCCGGCGGCGGGACGGAAGCCGCCCTTTTCCAGCCGGGCGACTATTTGACCGTTCAGGACGACGACCTGGGCGTGGAGCGCAGCATCCGCATCAAGGAATTAACGCGGGACCTTTTGGATCCGTACAAATATTCCGTAACGCTTTCCGACACCGCCGCGAAGGCTTCCAGCCTGGTGCGCACTATTGCAGACGTTCAGGACCTAAAGGAGATCATCGAAATAAACCAGCTTAACGACCCGCAGAAGGCCCGCCGTAACTGGCGCGCCACGCAGGACGTCCTCTCCGCCGTATTCGACCCGGAAGGCCACTATTACAGCGAGAAAATACGCCCGCTTTCCATTGAAACGACGATGCTGGCCGTGGAAGCCAAAAGCCAGCAGTTCACGCTGGCCGGCATAACCTTTGAACCGAACTATAACGGCGACGCGAACGCGATCGCTTCAAGTTCCGGCGTTCTGGTACACTTCGCCATCGAGGACACCATCCGCACCTGGGCGCTGGCCGCCGTTTCCGTTTCCAATTTGACGCCGGGAACGATTTACTACGTGTATGCCCGCTGCAGCCGGACCGGAACCGCGGGAAACATAGTAATAGACGCCACGCAGCGCCGGGCGGACAGCGATACGACGTACTACTATTTTCTAATAGGTACGCTTTCCAGCGTCATAACGGACAGCGGCGGAACCCGCGGCGCGCGCGTTCTTTCCCTGACTTACGGAAGCAGCACGATAAACGGCCGCTTTATTACGACGGGCCGGATCCAGAGCAGCGGCGGAAGCCCTACGTATTTCGACCTTGATAACGGCGAAATCGGCGGAAAAATCAAGTTCACGGCGACGGACGGAACCAGCAAGAACGTCGCAGATCTTGACGACATAGCGAACGACGCGAAGGACTATATAGACAACACCCTGCCGGGCATCCTTGCGGATATTCAGGCGCAGCTGGACGGGCAAATAGAACAATTCTTCGAGACCTACGACCCGACGACCAGCAACCTGCCCGCAAGCGGATGGAGCGCCCAGGATAAGGAAAACCACCTGGGGGACCTTTTCTATAACACGGCAAACGGCAAGGTCTTCCGCTGGGTAAAGGAAAACGGCGTTTACAAGTGGCAGGAGCTTAGCGACGCAGAGGTCGCCCAGGCCTTGCAGCTTGCGAACGACGCCCTGGCCCTTGCTTTGGAAAAGCGCCGTATTTTCACGACGACCCCGACGACGCCCTACGACGTCGGCGACCTTTGGGTCCAGGGACCGAACGGCGGAATTTACCGCTGCAAAACGGCCAGGACTTCCGGGAACTACAACAGCGCAGACTGGGAGCTGGCCAGCAATTACACGGACGACACCGCCCTGCAAAACTTCATTTCGGGGCAATTTGCGACCGTTACGGCGGACCTTACGACCCAGATAGACGGCAAGATCGAAACCTGGTTTACAGACAGCGACCCGGCGACCGCCTGGACCACGGCAGCGCTAAAGGCTAAGCACGTAGGCGATATGTGGTACAGCGCAACGGCGAAGCTTCTAAAGCGCTACTGCGTAAGCGGAAGCACGTACAGCTGGCAGACCGTAGAGGACGCAGCCGCCCTGGCAGCTTACGAAGCAGCCAGCAACGCCCAGGACACCGCGGACGGCAAACGCCGCGTCTTTGTGGCCCAGCCTACGACCCCCTACGACGTAGGAGACTTATGGCTAAAGACCGAAAGCAACGGAAACAAGGTAATTTATAGGTGCTTTACGGCGCGCGCTTCCGGTTCCTACATAGCCAGCGACTGGGACGAAGCGGTCACCTACGACAACACAAAGACCGTAATAGACGGGGGCCTGGTTACTTCCGGAACGGTTCAGCTTGCAGGCGACGACAGCCACATCAAGGCGGGCATCACCGGCGAAGGCACGGCGGAAACTTCCGTCAGGATCTGGGCCGGAGCCACCCGGGCCAATAAGGCGTCCGCGCCCTTCCGGGTATTGCAGAGCGGCAAGCTATACGCCACGGACGCGGAGATCAGCGGAACAATACACGCCAGCGCCGGCGATATTGTAGACGTAGTTACAAAGCGCCTGCGTAACCCCTTCCGCCAGGTAACGTCCAGCTTCGACGCAATAGACGACGATACGGTGTACAGCAGCGCCCTGAACACGCACCTGGTCGGGACCCTTGACTGGACCAGCAAGAGCAGCGGCCGCCGTATGGTTCTGGCCGGAAGTTTCAGCATCAGCGCGCCAACGGGTAAATACTTCTACGAAAACGGCCGCAAGTTCACGCAATTAGAAACAAGCTTTGAAGTTACGGAGCTTTTGGGATGGGGTACTACTTCCGGCTTTAGCGGCTGGATAATTCTTAACCGTTCCCTCTTCCAGACAAACCGAAGCTTTGGTCGTACTATTACGCCGCTTTGCTATGGCCGCGTAAGCGGCTATTCCAGCGGGGCGAGTTTTGCAATAAAAAAGGTTTTCGACGGAAGCGCGCTCACCTGCGGACGCACCGGAACCGGGAACTATTATATACACGTTCCCCGTACCTGGTTCGTGAGCGCCTCCTATATTTTGCCTATTCTTGTAGGTTACGGGCCGGTCGCAGGAAGCACAAGCGCCTGGTGTAAAGCTACGCTTCTAAGCATAGAAGAAAGTACGTACACCGTAGACGGCACGTCCCGGCAAAGCTATAAGCTAAATATAGGCGTTTCCGACGACGACTCGGCAAACGACGGAAGTTTTTATTTCCTACTATACAACATGGCCCAGTGGGACGACTAAGCGAAAAAGTTTTTATAAAGTTTTCGACAAACGGCGTATTACACTAATACAATTTATTATTTTTGTTTCACTAATTAAACACGTAAGCACATGGGAAACACCAGAAGCGGAGAAATGCCCAGCGCCCAGATCGGAATCATGGGCGAAATAACGGGCCTTGACGGGGCCAACTTCAAGAAGGAAGTCGGCTTCAACCTTAAGAACGACGGCGAAGCGGCGGTCATCCTTGAAGTAAACCTTTGGGGCATGGAGCCGGGAACCTTCGTACAAACACGTTTTGACACCGGCTGGAACCCGGAAATTATCCGGGAGATCAAGCAGACCGCGCAAGCCGGGCTTAACCTTAAATTCGGCTACTAAGCCGGTAAGTTCAACCCTTAAAACCTTCAAGAAATGGGACTTTTAATCGGCGTAGGGAACAATAAGCCGTCGTTCCCTTATACGCAGTATTACGGCATCCAGAAGGACCTCAGCACCAGCGCCACAGCTTGCACCCGCGTAGGGGCGGAGAGCTTGCACCAAAGCCTGCCTATACAGAGCAAGATGCGCCGCTGCTTGCTTGCGGACGACGGAACCGTGAACGGCTATCTTCACGCAACGGACAGCACCAAGCTGGACACCGGCGCGGCCGCAGACTTGACCGGAGCCGCCGGCCAGGTTATGGTGGAAATTCCGAAGCATTACGTAAAATTCGAGCTTAACGGCACGGTCTTAACGGCCCTTTTCAGCGAATACGCCCTGCCCGGCTTCATTGAGATCCCGAAGCACTACGTATCCGCCTACGAAGCAGCCCTGGACCGCACCAACAGCAAGCTGGCCAGCGTAGTAAATACAACGGCGCAGTACAGGGGCGGCGGAAACAACAGCAGCAGGGACGAAGGCGAAAACACCGACCTGGGCAAGCCCGCCACCGAAATCAGCCTTACGAATTTCCGCACCTACGCAGGAAACCGCGGCACGGGCTGGTGTTGCAACGCTTACGGACCGAATAAGGCCGTATTCTGGCTTTACGTTTGCGAATACGCGAACTTTAACTGCCAGCTTGCCTATAACGCAAGCCTTGACGCGGACGGCTACCACCAGGGCGGCCTGGGCGACGGCGTTACGACCCTGGACAGCACCAAGTGGAACAATTTTAACGGACGCCACCCCGTTATCCCTTGCGGAACCACCAACAGCCTGGGCAACGCTTCCGGCGTAGTTACGTACACCATGCCGGACAGCTACGACACCGGCAACACCGTAACCGTTTCCGTTCCCAGTTACAGGGGCATCGAAAACCCTTACGGCCATATTTGGAAGTGGACGGACGGCGTCCTCTGCAGCATTGAATCCGGAGACAGCGGGAAAAGCAAGCTTTACGCAGCGCCCGAATGGAACCCGGCCAAATTCGCGTCCACCATTAACGACGACTACAAGCTGCGCGGCGAGCTTCCGAGAACTTCCAACTACGTAAAAGAGCTGCTTATCGGCGAACACGGCGAAATGATGCCTAAGACCGTAGGCGGCGGGGCCAGTTCCAGCACCTACGTAGGGGACTACTTCTATACGGATATTCCCAGCAGCGGAACAGCAACCCGCGGGGTCCGTTTCGGCGGTAGCGCGGCTGACGGTGCGGGTGCCGGCTTTGCGGACGCGGCTACGGGCGGCGCGCCCACGTATACGAATGCGAACATCGGCTCCCGGCTTTGCTTTATACCCGTAACGCAGTAACGCAGCCCGAAACGCGAATAACACGTAACACGGCCGCCCGGCCCGCGCCACTTATCGTGGCCGGGCGGCTTTTTCCCAGGAAAAGGAACTATTTACTTCAAAGGATATGTACAATAACGGACAGGATGACGGAAGCCTGGCTTTCTTGCAGATAGAACCGGATCCGAATAACAAGCACTTCAACTGCGACGAAACGACGCAGCAAAAGCTGGTAAATTCGAGCTTTTGGGTCTTTGACTTCATGGAAGTAGCTACGAAATTCGGCGAAGGCCGCTATTTGGTAAAGATTAAGACGGAGCGGGACGCCCCGGAAAACCAGGCTAAGAAATTCTTTACCAATTCCCGCGAAATTAAGTGGGTACTGGACCGCATCCGGGAACGTAACGCTTTCCCGCGTAAGGTAACGCTGCGGGCATCCGGAACGCGCTATTACTTTGAATAAACAAAAAGGCTGTTTTCCCTTGCGGGGTCCTTTTCGGCGGTAACGCGAATAACGGTGCGAATGCCGGCTTTGCGAACGCGAATACGAACAACGCGCCCACGAATACGAATGCGAACATCGGCTCCCGGAATTGCAGAACACTATAAAATAACTATTTGACCGGAGGGAGAGAGCAAGACAGAGGGGAAGCCCAAAGGTCGGGGGAAAAGGCCATGCCACACGGCAAAAAATAACATACTTTCATAAACCGGGGTGCTGGTAGGAGGAAGCCGGCGACGGCGGCCACCGAACGCTCCCCAAAGTGAAGCAAAGCGACGTGAAACGCTATAATAACCTTTTCGACCAGGTAACGAGCCTGGAAAACCTACGCCTGGCGGAGAAAAACGCCCGGAAGGGCAAGGCGAACCACCCCGGCGTCCGGTTATTCGATAAGGACCCGGAGGGGAACCTGCAGCGCTTGCGCGAAGCTTTGATTAACGGGACCTTCCAGACGAGTCCCTATCAAGTATTTAAGATCAGGGAGCCAAAGGAACGCACAATTTCCAAGCTTCCGTATTACCCGGACCACATAGTCCACCACGCCATCATCCAGGTGGTCGGCCCGCTTTGGGAAAAGACTTTTACGGCGGACACGTTCTGCTGCATTAAAGGGCGGGGAATTCACGCCTGCGCCCAGAAGGTACAGAAGGCCCTGAAGGAGGACCCGGAAGGGACACGCTACTGCCTAAAGCTTGATATTCGGCACTTTTACCCGGAGATGGCTCACGCCATTTTGAAGCAGGAAATACGGCGCAAGATTAAGGACCGCCGCCTGCTGGCCTTGCTTGACGGGATAATCGACAGCACCGATCTCCCGCCGCAGGTTATAACCAATAAGAACGGGAAACCGGACGCGGACACGACGCCCGGGAAGGGCATCCCGATCGGGAACTATTTATCCCCGTTCTTTGCTAATATATACCTTTCAGGCTTCGACCACTGGATCAAGGAAGCGAAGCGCGTAAAGCATTATTTCCGCTACGCCGACGATATAGTCATCCTTTCCAGCGATAAAGCATTTTTACACGCCCTTCTGCGGGATATTCAGGACTACATGGCCCGGCTGCAGCTTGAAGTAAAGCGCAACTGGCAGGTGTTCCCCGTAGCCGCGCGCGGTATTGACTTCTTAGGCTATGTATTTTTTCACGGTTACACGCTTATGCGCAAAAGCATAAAACAGAACCTTTGCCGCCGCCTGGCCAAGCTACGCAAGCGCCGGGACGTTACGGAAAAGGCTTTCAAGCTTGCAACCAGCTCATGGTGGGGATGGGCGAAATATTGCAATAGCCGGCACTTATTACACAAATTAAACATTTTCCAAGCCTATGCGTACAAACAGCAACGAGCGGCCGCCTAAAGTTATCAACCTCGGAAACGGCCGCTACCATTACAATTTCAACATCACCGAGGGAACCCGGACCGAGATCGGCCCGGACGGACAGGAAACCAGCCGCCCCGACTTCAACTGCGACACCGTAGAAATAGCAGGCGTTCCCGACTACAAGAAAGCCGTGGAAGCCCGCATCCGGGACAAATACAGCGAGAGCAAGGAGCTGGACCTGATTAACAGCTACAACGCCGCCGCCCTGGGCCTTGACCCGGACACGGACGGCGAAGCCGTAGGCAAATACACCGCCTTCCTGCAGGACATTCAGGAAATCAAGGCGCAGGTGGCCCAGGACTTCGAGAAATAAAGGAGGGCCGCGCTATGCTTGTAGAATTATTCCCCACCATTATACTGCAGCTGGTGGTCCTACTTTGTATTTACTTGCTTGTAGCCGTTTCCATCTTCCTGGACCTTTGGGCCGGGATAAGGAAGGCGAAGGCCCGCGGAGAATACAGATCTTCCGCCGGCTTCCGCAAGACCGTGGACAAATTCTGCCGATACTTTAACATGCTTCTGGCCGTTACCGTTATCGACGCTTTAGCCATGCTTATATGCGGGCTATTAAACCACGTTTACGGCTACCATATTCCGGTCCTTCCGTTCATAACCGCCGCGGGCGCTTGCTTTATTTGCTTTATTGAAGTTAAGTCCATTTTCGAGAAAAACGACAAAAAGGAGCAGGCGAAGATCCAGGCGGCCGCCGCGGACTTGCGACGCTTGATGCAGGAGGACGGAGCCAGGGACGTCCTGGCCGCCGCCCTTGCGATTATTCAGCAGAGCAAGCCGGCCGGCGACGGATCCGAAGAAACAGCCCCTGCAGAGGGGGCGCAAATTCCCTAATTATGGCAGACGTAAATAAAATTATTCCGTTCATACTTCGCTGGGAAGCCGGGCTTTCCAGCAAGTACGCAGATCTGCCCGCAAAGGAGCAGTTCGAGAAAGCGAAGCTTAAGGGCTACGCGAACGACCCGGACGACCTGGGCGGACACACGCAATGCGGCGTCACCCTTGCGACCTTTACGGCATACCGGAAGAAAAAGGGCCTTCCGGCCCCTTCCGTCCGGGAGCTTGTAAACATTTCCTTTGAAGAATGGCGCGACATCCTTAAAAGCCTATTCTGGGACCGTTGGAAGGCGGACCAGATAAAAAACCAGTCTTTAGCGCTTTTGCTTGTAGACTGGGTGTGGGGTTCAGGGCTTTACGGGGTTACGAAGGCGCAGGCCGCCCTCGGCGTTAAGGTTGATGGAATAGTGGGGCCTAAGACCTTAGCAGCCGTAAACGACGGCGACACCCGCGCCATCTTCAAGAGGATCCACGACGCCCGCCGGGCATACTTCAACGCTATATGCGTAAGCCGCCCGGCAAACCGGAAATTCCTGAAGGGGTGGCTCCGCCGCCTTGACGCGATCACCTACGCGGAGGAATAGCCATGAGGACCGCCGCGAAACTTTCCCTTTTCCTTGCTTGCGCCCTTGCGCTGACCGCTTGCGGAACCTTCCGGAAGATACAGACCAGCACAAGGACGCAGGAGGAATGGAACCGCAAGATCCAGGAGACCGTCCGCCAGGAGATAGCGGTGCAGCTTGACAGCTTCCGCCACGACCTTACGGAAATAGAATGGACCCGCCGGGAATACTATGAGCCGCAGCCGGACACGACCGGCACGGCGGCCAAAGAACCGGGGACGCCGGGACCGCTTAAGAGCGAGGAAACCCTGACGATCCGGAAGGAGACCCAGGCCGGGACCCAAACGACGACCCAGGAGACGCGGGACAGCGCGGTCGTAGAGACGGACTCCGGCAAGCTTGACGTTAAAACCGAAACCAAAGAAGAACCGGCGAAGGACCCGCAGCGCTTCCGTTACATTTTTTATATAATAGTGGCGGTGGCCGTTATCGCCCTGGCTGTATTCCTATACTTCAAAATACACGGGGGCGGCTGGTTCAAGAAAATAACTTCCTTTTTCCGAAGGTTGTAATTTGCCTAATTCTTGACAGGCCGGGCCGGGCGCGAAGCTCCGCCCGGTTTATTTTTGCGAGCGCAGGAATACAAAAAGCGCCCGTTTTACGCCTTTTTCGGGTCGCAAAACGGGTCGCAATTTGCCAAAACGCTGATTTACAGCGGGGAATTGTGGAGGTAGTCGGAGCCGAAGCAGGGAACCCGGGCGGTCCCATATAGTCCCATTCCCCCGGACGCAGCACCCTGGAAGGCCGATTTTGCCAAATTCCCGGAACTTGCGAATTCCACGCAGTCCCCCGCCGTACCCAAAAAACCGGGTCGCAAAACGGGTCGCAACTTCCAGACCTCGCAAAAAGCCGCGGGGCTATTTTTCCGGGCCGCTTTCATAGCTATTAAATTTTTCCATTTCCTTAGCCTTAAGGGTATCTACTATTTTCGTATACGGGCGCATCGCCTTATGATTAGAGTGGCCGGTCCAGGACATAACCACGTCCGAAGGGATGCCCAGGCGCAGCGCATTAACCACGAAAGTACGACGGGCGGCATGCGTAGACAAAACGGACCATTTCGGCACGTTTTCCTCGTACCGTTTGGAGCCTACGAAAAACACTATATGATGCGGGGAATCGAAGCAGCAAAGCCGCCCTATTTCCTTAAGGTGGTCGTTCATTTTTTGATTAGACAGGACCGGGAGCGCCCGCCCTTCCGGGAATTCGATACCTGCGTATTTATCCAGGATCGCCCGGCTGTACTTGTTTAGTTCAATACGCAGCGGGTCCGCCGTTTTTTGCGTTACTACGTACAGGTGGTCCCCCACGATATCCACCCGGCGCAGCTTAGCAAGATCCGAATAACGAAGGGACGTAAAGCAGCAGAAGCAGAAGGCGTCCCGGACCGGCCCCAGATACGGCGCGACCTTTTCCGGGAATTCAAAGGAATAGAGCCGCATCAGCTCCTCCCATTCCAAATATATAATTTCGCGCAGCTGCCCGTCCCCGCCCTTGAATTTCGGCCGCCACAATTCGTGGAAATTCGTAGGGTTGTAGCCTTCCTTTGCCGCCCAGCGCAGGAACTCACGCAGGAAGCCCGTATATTTCGCCGCCGTTGAATTCCTTATCCCCTTCCGGCGCAGGTATTCCAGGAAGCCCGCAAGGTCCGCCTCTTTCAGGTTTTCCAGCCGGGGCATCCGGGAATTATAGGCTTTCAGGTGGTTACGAAGGGAAGCGAATTTCTTATGGGTATCCTCGGTCCATTCATTCGTAACAGAGACGGTGCGGACAAACAGGTCCCAGACCTTGAAAAAAGGCAGTTCCAGGGGACCCTGGGCGCGCGCTTTTGCTTTGGCCGCCCCTTCCAGGCCCAGAAGGGCCGCAAATTCCGCCTTTAGTTCCGCTTCCGTAGGATAACGCCCCTCTAAGAATTCGTACTTATTGAAGGCCTTTTCCACGGCGTTAAGGGCGTCTTGTATTTTGCCGTTGATATAGCCGGCGGACTGGCCGCGGGCGTTACTTTCATTTTCCAGGACGCGCCGCCCTTCCGGGTCCCACTTCGCCGGCTCCACCGTAAGCCCCGGGAAAAGGTTACAGCGCTGGCCGTTCCAGCTGACGCGCAGCCGGACCGGGGACGGATCCCCCGCCCCCTTTGCACGGACATGCAGATCAACCCGGACGGAATGGCGCATCACTTCCGTAGCATTTTCCCGCGCCCGGTAAGAAGCCAGCCGGGGGAAACGCGGTATTTCGTAACCAGGGAAACCAGGGCGTCCGCTTCTACGTAGGTATACCGGCAAACGGCATCTGGGACCGGCGAAACGCCGAACTTTGCGCGAAGTTCCCTGTACCGGGGCGCAGATAGCCCAGAATCGGCGCAGAAGCCCGAAAGGGAGCGGAGCCGCCCCAATACCTTAAGCTCTTCCACGGCTTCAAAAAAACGCCGGTTTACGCCTTCCTGGGCGGGCGTTATTTCCTTGCTTAACATAGGCCTGCAGCTTTTTGGAATTCGCGGAAGCTTTCAGCAGGAACAGCCGCCACGGGCTGGCCTTGCAAATACGCCGCTTCCAGGGCGTCGAACATCGGCCGGGGCATATAGGGGAAAAGCGCCCCGTTAAAGTAGTATTCCTTTACTTGTATTTCTATTCGTTCCATTATTTCCAGTTATTTCTGCCAAATTTTGCCCGTGTGCCACTTAAACGGCGAAGTGGTATAATTACCTATCCCGGGTGCTTTGCGTTGAAAATAGGGGCATTTCTGGCGTTTTTCGCGTATTACACTAAAACGGGGCTATTCTTTGCGGAAATCGTGGGCCGCGCCCTTTGTAGAGAGATACCAAAGGATCCGGCCGGCGCTTTTGAATTCCAGGGGGCCGCCCTTGAAAAGCTTTTCCGTTTCCTTCCGGTAAAGGTACAGGGCGTCGGCTTCCGGCGTAACGTAGTAATAGCACGGCGTAGAGACCGGGTCCCCGTAGGAGTTATCGACGTAGACGACCTCGCCGCAAGCCACGAAGGAAAGCGTTTTTTCGCGGATATAGTCGTCCGTATAAAATTCCCTTTCCGCCGGGTATTGCGCCCCGAATTCCAGCCGATCCGGCGGGGGCAATAGGTGGGCGCTTTCGGCTTCCGAAAGGTTAGAATAAGCGTGATCCAGCCAGACGCCCGTGAAAGCCGCCAGGGCCTTCTGCTGGTATTCAGTAAAAGCGCCTTCCGCCGGGCCTTCCTTTCCACAGGAGACCAGGACCGCAAGGGCCGCGAAGATATAGGCTAATTTGCTCATGCGCGCGTGTTTATATTATGGGTGTTTAGTTCCAGCGTTCAGGCCGCCGCCCGTTCCAGAGGGCGCAAAAGGCCCGGAAGGGGCAGCCGTAGTTTTTTCCTTTTCGCTAAGCGCAGCTTCCAGAAGCGAGATCACCCGGTCCACCTGGCGGTCCTTCCGTTCCAGGGACGCCGCCTGCTGCTTTATTACGTTCCAGGCTTCCGCCGGGATTGATACGAAGCCCGCCGGATCTTCCGGGGGCGCAGCTTCCGCCGCCGGTTCAGGTTCCACGGATCCGGCCGGCTTATTCAGCATTTCCCCCTGGCCCGTTTGGAGCCAGGCCGTATTTAATTCCGGGAACGTTTCGGAAATTTGCTCTAAAGCTTTGTACCCTATTCCCCGGCGCATGCTTGAAATATAGCCGTTCGATAAGCCGCACCGGGCCTCAAACTTATAAACCGGAAGCCCGGTAAACTTTACGAAGGCTTTTAACCGTTCTTTTTGTCCTTCAAAATCAGCCACTTAGAAAAAAATTCAAAAATTTTCGTAAAAATGTTCTAAAAAATTTGCGTGTTTCGGAGAATTGTCCTAAATTTGCAGTAGGTAATTAAAACACATACAAAGGTAAGTAAAAAACTTACAACAAGAAAACGAAACGAATAGCAAAAAATACCTACCATGAAGAAAAGCTCGAAATACATTAACGCGAATTACCGAATTAAGGTATACGGCGTCTTAGAGAACGGCGAAAAAGTAAACAAGCTGGTCGGCGTTTCCGGTATTATAGCCATCATCGGCGTAGACTTCCTTAACAAGTTCTTAGAGCGCGCCGAAACTTCCATGCAGGACAGTACCACCTGCAAGCTCCGCCGCGGCATTAAGGTAACGTTCTACGTAAAATAACAGCAGCTATGGAAGCCAATATTAACAAGGTTTACAAAGACAACAAAGCAGCCGCCGTCGGGGCTTCCATTATTTGCCCCGTTTGCGGTAAGATCTTCCAAAAAAGGCAGTATTCCCAGGCCTTCTGTAGCGGAGCCTGTAAAGACGCCTTCCACAACGCCCAGGGCGACCGGCATAACGCACCGCGCAAGCTTGACGCTTTCGGGATCCTTGAAGCTTTCACGCAGGCCGGCATCGGCTACCGGATAACGAACCAGCAGCTGGCCGGGCTTGACGCGAACGGGCGCGCAGCCTACGAAACCTGCCACCGCGTTACGGTATTGCACCAGGGGAGCGAAAAGGCCCTTTTTATGGGCGACGACTTGAAGGCGGAAATAGAACGCGCCTACGAATACGCCCTGGAAAGCGGACTATTAAAACCGGAAAGCCATGCTTAGCGGCGTAGAGAGACAGGTGGTCGAATTTTTCCGGACCTACGACGGGCCGATCACGATATCAGCGCCGGGGGGGGGTAAAAACTTATACGGAACCACGATAAAGATCCAGGACCGCAAGACCGCCCACGACATAGCCCTGGCACTTCAAGACCATTTTAACAGAGCATTAAAAACCATAAAGCGATGATTTACAAAGAAGGATTTAACAAAGGCTACCAGCAGCTCCCCGTCGGGAAGCTTGCGGAAGCGAAGGCCAAGTTATGGAAGGCCCTGAACATTAACAACCGTAACAGCTTCCATAATTACCTGTACGGGAAGCAGGAGCCGACAGCCAGCCAGGCCGTAAGCGTAGAGCTTGTTTTTAGGGAATACGGCATCACCGAAATCTGGGGGAAATAGTTATGAACCGGAACGCGGAGCTTTCAGCCAGAGAGACGCAGGTCGCGGAATTGCTTGCATGGGGCGCAGCTAAGAAGGAAGTCGCCGACCGCTTGAACATTTCCACGCGAACCGTAGAGAACCAGGCCCGGAGCATATACGGAAAGCTCGGGATCCAGAAGGCGACGGAGCTAAGCGTATGGTGGTTTTGCACGAAGCTGGGCGTTTCCTTTGACCTTTCCCCCCTTAAACGCGGAATTATAGGAGCCTTCCTGCTTTTCGTTATGCTTCCGTCCACCGTAAACCACAGCTACGCCGGGGATATGATGAGGGCGCGCAGGGCTACGAACGCCCGCCCGACTTCCGCCCGGGGAGGACGCAGGGGACGCGAGGACGAAGGGACACTTTTAACGATTTTTTAACACCTACTATCATGGAACAGAATAGCAAAAAACAGCAGCAGCCGAAAGCCCCCTGGTGGCTTAAGCTTTGGGGCGGAATTGCCTTTTTCGGCTTATTCTTAGGCGCAGCAGAGACCCCGGACGGCGGCATCTGCTTCTGGTGGACCTTTGGATGGGTGGCCCATTTCGGGCTGTTCGGCTACATAGCCAACAAATACGACTGGGACGACGGGAAAGAGCCGGCGAAGGAGACGGGATCCGCGGAATGATACCGGCAGCAGACACCCCGCTGGCGAACCTTTCCCTGGGCGAGCTTTTGGCAGCCTTGCGGACCCCGCCACCGGAAAGCCCACCGGCCGCCCCTTCCAGGGAATACGGGATCCAGGGAATACGTAACATCTTCCACTGCGGAAAGACCCAGGCGAACCGGATAAAGCAAAGCGGCGTAATAGATCCCGCAATTATTCAGGTCGGAAAGCTTATAATCATAGACGTAGAAAAGGCCCTGGAACTTTGGAAGGGCCTAAAGGAAAAACCGAAATACAAATATTAAAAACCACAATAACGAAGCATTATGCAAAGAACGGTAAAACTTATTTCCCTGACGCTCCAGAACTTCAAAGGAGCAAAGGAGCGGGTCGTAAATTTCGGCGACGTTACGACCATTTCCGGCGCGAACGCCACCGGAAAAAGCACTATTTTTGACGCCTTTACGTGGGTCCTTTTCGGGAAGGACAGCCACGACCGGACGGACTCCGGAAAAGGCGGCTTCCAGATCAAGACCGTAGACGCCACCGGCCAGCCCATAGAGAAGCTGGAACACAGCGTTACGGCGGTCCTTTCAGTAAACGGGCAGGAAATGACCCTTTGCCGCCTGTTGAAGGAAGAATGGGTAAAGCGCCGCGGAAGCGCGGAAGTAGTATTTTCCGGGAATACGACGCACTACCTGGTGGACGGCGTAGAAGTAAAGGCCGGCAAATACGACGAAACGGTCGCCGCCATTATAGACCCGCAGCTGTTCAAGCTTATCACGAACCCCGCCTATTTCCCGAACCTTGACTGGAAAACACAGCGCGAGATCCTTATGACCGTAGCCGGGGGCGTAACGCTTGAACAGGTGGCCGCCGGGCGCGAGGACTTCCAGCAGCTTCTGCGCGAACTTTCCGGGAAGGATATAGCGGACTTCAAGATGGCGAAGGCCTACGACAAAAAGACCAAAAAAGCGGAGCTTGACGACATCCCGGTGCAAATAGCCGCTATTCAGGACGCCACCCCGGCCCCCCTTCCGGACGCGACCGAAATTCAGGCCCAGAAGGAAGCGGCCGAACAGGAGCTGGCGCAGCTTGACGCCCAACTGACCGACATAGCAGAAGCGACCCGGCAGCGCTACGAAAACGCCCAGGGCTTGCAGAAGCAGATCGGCGAACTGCAGCTTAAGCGGACGCAGCTGGTCCAGCAGGCCCGCGAAGCCGCGCAAAGCGCAGCTTTTGAAGCAAACGCCCGCCGCCGGGAGCTTGAAGCCCAGCTTAACGCCCTCTCCAGAGAGGAAGCCGTGGAGCGCGACGCCGCCACCAGGACGGAACAGGCCGCCACGCAGCGCGTAGACACCGCCCGCCGCGAAGTTTCACGCCTTGAAGAAGCAGTCCAGAAGAAGCGCGCGGAATTCTACGAAGCCGATGCCGAAAAATACGCCCCCGCGGAAGCGGACGGCATAACCTGCCCCCTGTTCGGGATCGTTTGCACGAACCCGGACGCAGTAGCCAGGAAGGAAGAAGCCGCGAAGCAGGCAGAAGAAGAATGGTACAGCCGCAAGCGCGAAAAGATAGCCCGGATCAAGACGGAAGGCAAAGAGCTGGCCGCCCAGCTTGAAAAGGCCCAGGCAGAAGCGGACGCCGCCCAGGAAGCAAAGAACGAAGCCTACTGGTCCCGCGTAAACGTAGGCAAGAAATACGACGAAAAGCGCAAGGATCTGCAGGCCCAGCTGGATAAGACCCCGGAAGCCACCGCCGCCCCCGTTGATACGACCAGCATCCCCGAATATAACCGCATGGGCGACCAGATAGACGCCCTGAACGCCCGCCTTAACCAGATGGAAACGCAGCCGGCGGAGGACAGCGAAAAGGCCCTTATTTCCGCCCGGAAAGCCAGCCTTAAGGCGACCGTAGACGACTGCGCCCGCAAGCTCGGCCAGAAGGAAGCAACGGCCGCCGTTATTCAGGCGAACGCCGCCAAAGTAGCAGCCTTGCAGGCCCGCGAAAAAGAGCTGGCCAAGCAGATAGCAGAGGTCGAGCAGCGCGAGATGCTGGCGGACGAATTGCAGCGCGCCCAGATCGACGAAGTAGAGCGCCGCGTAAATAGCCTTTTCCGTAAGGTACGCTTCCGGATGTTCGAGCGCCAGATCAACGGCGGCGAAGCGCCCACCTGCGTCGCACTTGTAGACGGGGTCCCCTATTCCGACCTTAACAGCGCCGGCAAGATTAACGCGGGCCTGGACATTATTAACACCCTTTGCACCTTCCACGAAATAACCGCGCCGGTGTTCATTGATAACGCCGAAGGCGTGAACACCCTGGCCCCCTGCGGGTCGCAGCTTGTAAAGCTTTGCGTAACCACGGAACCGGAGCTGACCGTAAAAGCGGAAGGCGCAGCCGCCCCCGGCTTATTCGATTAACAAACCCCAATAATTACACAGCATTATGGCAAAAAACATCACTGACCGCGTAAAGACCTACGCCGACGCTTGCGCCGTTTTAGGCATCAAGGAAACCCTCCCGGATGTTGGAGGACTACGCCCGAAGGACCGCCCCAGCGTAACAGCCTATTACAAGCTTATCGTAATAGCCCAGGCCCTTAACGAAGGCTGGGAGCCAGACTGGACCAATAAGGACCAGCCCAAATGGTTCCCCTGGTTCTACTTTGACCGCGAGAAAAACAAAACTGCCGGCTTTGCGTACGCGGGTACGAGCTACGCGCCCACGCTTACGTATGCGAGCATCGGCTCCCGGCTTTGCTTCAAAACGGAAGCGCTATGCGAATACGCCGCCCGCCAATTCGAGCCGCTTTACGAAGCGTGGATCCTTTACCCGAACGACGTAAACACGGCGAGCGACGACCCGGAACGCCGCGACCAGCAGGGAGCGGAGAAAGTCGGAGCGAGCGGACCGGTCCCGGAGAATTTCGCGGAAGCCTTGAAGGCCGCCGCCGCCCTTATAGACGCCGCCGCGGACCACTGCGACGACACGAATAACGGCTATATTATCATCGGCGGAGCCGCCCCGAAAAACGGCGGACGCGCGGAAGGAACCATCGAGATCGGCGGACACAAGGGAATCACGCTGCGCATGCTTGCGGAATTCCTTGCAGCCCCCGCCACGCAGGAGCTGGTCCAGGAAGCCATCGACCACGCCGGCGGGCTTATGTTCCGCCGCAAGCTATCAGGAGGAAACGCGACCTATACAGAAGTACAGAAATAAACCCTTAAATAATTCCAATTATGGCAGATCAAAAGACACAGGGCGCAGCAGCGCCCGCCGCACAGGGCGACACCAGCATCGTCGCCATCCTTTCGCAAGGCGACAAAGGAAAAGTAACGTACAACGTAAACGGGCAGGACGTAGCGCTCAGTTACGGCATCGTCCGCCAGTTCTTGACCCGCGGAAACGCCAAAGTTTCCGACGCGGAGGTGGTACAATTTATCTCCCTTTGCAAATTTAACCAGCTTAACCCCTTCCTGGGCGAAGCCTACCTGGTTAAATATTCCGACAGGGACCCGGCCAGCATGATAACCAGCAAAGAAGCCCTTATGAAGCGCGCGGAAGCTTCCGACCAGTACGACGGCTTCCAGGCGGGCGTAATTGTTATGCGCAATAACGAGCCGGTCGAGATTGAAGGAAGCTTTACCCTTCCAACGGACACCCTTATGGGCGGCTGGTGCAAGGTATACCGTAAGGATCGCAAATTCCCGGCGGTCGCCCGCGTTTCCTTCCAGGAATTCAACCGCGGACAAAGCACCTGGAAAGGGATGCCCGGCACAATGATCCGCAAAGTAGCAGAAGCGCAGGCCTTCCGCGAAGCGTTCCCGATCAGCCTGGGCGGCATGTATACCGTAGACGAACAAGCCGAATATCAGGAACAGCCCGGCGACGACGGCGGCGCAGCAGCAGCGGCGGTCGTAGAGACCCAGATGAAGGACGCCGGGAAGCAGGGCGGGCAGCCCCTGACCTTTGCCGCACCGGCGGCCAAAGAAGCGACCGCCCAGCCTGCAGCACAGCCCGCGGCCGAAGCACCCGCCCAGGACGGCGGCGACCATAATCCCGGCTTTTAATTGCACCGCGTTATGAAGCTTAAGGTCTTAGGAAGCAGCAGCGCCGGGAACGGCTATATACTTGAAGCGAAGGGCGAAGCCCTCCTGCTTGAAGCCGGCGTCCCTTTCATAGAGACGAAAAAGGCGCTAAGCTTCCAGATAGCAAAGGTGGCCGCTTGCTTGATAACGCACGAACACAAGGACCACGCTGGCCGGATCGAGGAAGTGATGGCCAGCGCCGTCCCTTGCTATTGCAGCGAAGGAACCGCCGGCGCTATTCAGTACAGAAGCCGGCGCAGGCCGGGCGTCCTCCAGGAAGGGACCGTTTACGAATTCGGAGCCTTCCGCGTTATTCCTTTCGGGGTCGAACACGACGCCGCCCAGCCTTTCGGCTATTATATTACGCACCCGGATCTGGGAGACGAAGGCGAAGGCTTGCTTTTCGCCACAGATACGCCGTACTTGAAGCACACCTTTACGGGCCTTCATACCGTCCTGATAGAAGCGAATTACAGCCTTCCGATCCTTGCAGAAGGGACCAGAAACGGACGGATCCCCGCGAAGGTACGGGACCGCATTATAAAGAGCCACATGAGCCTGGAACACGCCGTCGAGACCTTGAAGGCGAACGACCTAAGCCGGCTGCATAACGTAGTATTAATCCACCTTTCCAGCGATAACAGCAACGCCGCCGAATTCAAGAAATACGCGGAGCGGAACATCAGGGCCGCCGGAGCGGAGATATTCGTGGCGGAGCCGGGGCTGGAAATTACGCTTAACGATTTACCATTTTGAGCATGGAAAAGAAAGAGATCCAAACCAAGAAAAACGAAATTCGTTTTACTACTTCCGACCCGCAGCAGATGGTCGGGAAATACTTAGCGGCGAATATTGTAAGGACCTGGAAGGAAGATTTTGTCGACGAAACCAGCGGCGAAGTCATAGAAATAGAGCGTTCCGAAATTCTATTTAATAAGGGAACCTTCCTGGATCCGGAAACGATGGCTTCCGTAAATTTCTACTTGCAGAGCGGCGACGTAAAGGCCGTGGACGTAAGCAACCAGAAGCGCCTGGCCACCCTTTCGGAGAATTACACCCCGCGCCCCTTCAACGTAACCGCCGGCATCGACGGAAAGAACAAGCGCTTTATTTTGACCGCCACGGACATAGAGAGCGCCCAGGCTTGCGCAATAGACCACATCGAACTGAACTATACGCAGCCCTTCCGCATTTTAGCCACGAAGGAACTGCAGAACTTTGTAATACTTGCGGACAATTTGCGGAAAAAGGTAGAGGGAGAGAGCGAGGATGAGCAGAAGCAGGAAGCGGAGCGTTCCGATGCCCGCTATTATAAGATCGAAGCGGACGTTTCCTGGCTTGACGAAGCCGGCGAAAAGATAGGCTGCGCCTGCTATTCCTTCATGATACGCACGAAAAACGTAGATACGGCAAAGCTTGTAATTACCGCCTGGATCAACGCCAAGCTGAAAGAAAAGGCGCAGAGAGCCGCGGAAACGGGCGAGCTTGAAGTGGCCCACACCGCCGAAATAGCTATCACCGCCGCGTCGCCCTTCAACGTAGAGAGCATCATCGAACGCGAATTTTGCGAAGCCTACTACAAGCGCGAGAACTTAGAAACGAATATTTAACCAGGGGATCGGCCCGGGCTTCCGGGCCACCCCTTAAAACACCGGAATATGTTGCAAACATTTGAACAGGAGACACGACCGCTGAGCGAACACGAAAAAGCGATGCTTCCGGACGTGGCCGATCTTGTAGAAACGACGATCCAGACGGGCCGCCCTATTTCCAGCAAGGAAATAATACGCCGCCTGAAGGAGGAACACAACTGGAAAACCAGCGGTCCCCGCTTGCGTAAGGTTATACACGTTTTGCGCACTTCCGGGGAGGTCCCGGGGCTTATAGCCACCGGGGGCGGGTATCTTGTAGCCACCAGCGAAAAGCAGCTCTTAGACTACGAAGCGACCCTTAAGGGCCGGGAGGATGCGATCCGCGCCGCCCGCCTTTCAATAGCCCACCAGCGCCGGGCGCTTTACGAAAAGGCGCAGAGCAACCCAGAGCCGACAATTTTCGACGCCCTGGAAGAAGATTAAAAGACAGGAGGAAAAGAAAATGGCTTTACGCGATAACCCATATATTATGCTTGACGTAAACGACTTTATGAACGACGAAAAGCTCCGGGAGTGTTCCCCGGCTTCCGTAGGCATATATATCCGTTTGCTTTGCGTTTTGCATAAAAGCGACACTTACGGCGTACTTTTGTACCAACAAAAGGACATACAAAAAGCGGAAATTTGTGGGTACAAAAACCCTAACAAAATTCAAATTTTTGTTACGATGCTTTCCCGGCAGCTTCCGGAAACCAGGGAGGAAATCGAAGCCGCTTTAATTGAGCTTTCCGAGGAAGGCGTAATTAAAATTACCGAAAACCGCCTGGAGCAAAAGCGTATGATCCGGGACGCCGAAATCAGCGAAAAACGGCAGCAGGCGCGCGCCCAGCGGGGAAAAGGCCAGGAAGGCGACGACGCCCCAGAGCAGGAAGGCGCGGAAATTTGTACCAACAAAACACCTAACAAAAAAACTGATTTTGTAGGTACAAAACACCCAACAAAATCCGAAACTTTGTGCGTTTCGCGCGCGGGCGCATATACCCCTCCCTCTATTACTACAAATACGGATATTAACGAAGGTAGTGAGGAAGAAAAAGGGGTGCAGGGGGAAAAGACGGCCGCCCAGATTGAAGCGGACAAAGTAGCGCTTTTCGTTTCCCTTTGGCATCAGCACTGCCCAGGGCTTCCGAAGGTACAGAAGCTCACCCAGGCCCGCCGGGACAAAATACGCGCCCGCTTGAAGGAAGAACCAGAGCTGGCCACCTGGGCGGAAGTATTCAAGAAAATAGCCGCTTCCAGCTTTTGCAACGGCGACAACAGGCAGGGATGGAAGGCCAGCTTTGACTGGATCACGACGAACGGAACGAATTACGTTAAAGTTTTAGAAGGCAATTATGACAGACCCGCGAACAATACAAGACCGGCTGGATCTTCAAGCGCTGGAGAGCGCCCTGATGGCGACCCCGGAAATTACGTCGAACGGCTTTAATATTCAGCGCTACCGGGACCAGGTCCCCGAGATTTTGCGCCTATATTACCGGGCGGAAGTTATGAAGCGGGGCTGCCCCTTCATAGACGACCAGGACACCGCCGCGCACTTGCAGAAGGCCGCCCGCTGGCTGCTTTCAGTAAGGCGACCAAAAACCGGGCTAATAATTTGCGGCGGGACCGGGAACGGAAAGACGACGATGGCGAACGCCCTGGCGCAGACGATAACCAAATGCAACAACCAAGCGGTCACCCAGATAACGGCCCTGCAGTTTGCAGCCCTTGAAGCGGAGCGAGACGAAAACCGCTACAAGCTTATCCAGTACAGGCAGGCCCCCGTCCTTTTCCTTGACGACGTAGGAACGGAAGCCGCAAGCGTAAAAGTTTGGGGGAACGTAATAAGCCCGGTCGTAGAATTGATTTATCAGCGCTATAACTTGCAGCTTTTCACGATCGCAACCAGCAACCTGACGGAAAAGCAGCTTACGGAGAAATACGGCGACCGCGTAGGAGACAGGATCCGCGAAATGTTCAACGTCCTCGCATTTAATAACGAAAGCTACCGGGGCCGGATATAGGCCCGCAATAAGCCAGAAATAGGGCAAATTTTGAATTTAACAGGCATTATGGAAGAATTACACACAGAGACGGGGAAAGCCCCGGAAAGCGGCAAAAAAGGCCGTATCTACCTAAGCGGATCTATTACGGGCCGCCCGATAGAGCAAGCGCGCGCCGCGTTCCAGCTTGCAGAGGAAAGGCTGCAGGCGGAAGGCTGGGAGACCGTAAACCCGCTAAAAAACGGGCTTCCGCCCAGCGCACCCTGGACGGCGCACATGGCCGTGGACATTCTTAGCCTGTTAGGTTGTAACGCTATTTACCTACTTA
>Ga0310696_10000738_pt1 | contig 48828 bp, 38 predicted proteins | sample AusTroGonzalo_MG_4_FD_203885 | JGI IMG/M metagenome (GOLD analysis project Ga0310696, IMG submission 203885) | Bovine rumen microbial communities from tropical cattle in Woodstock, Queensland, Australia - Gonzalo_02 (v2) (version 2) | ecosystem: Host-associated > Mammals > Digestive system >...
AATATTTTAATTCTTGAATCTTTTTGCTGATATTCTTCAAGTATTTTGTAAGAATTATCTGTTGAACAGTCATCGACACAGATGATTTCGATATCTTCCAGAGTTTGGTTTATGCAGGAATTAAGGCATTCAGCCAAATATTTTTCAACATTGTAAACAGGTATTATTATTGATATTTTTGGTCTTGTCATCGGGCAACCCACAATTCATGAATTTTTGTAAGTACTTTTGCCAAAAACCTTAAAAGCGATTTTTTTGTTTGTCTGAATTTTATTGTTTCAGTTCTTTTTTGTTTTTTCTTTATTTCTTCAATTTCATCTTTACTGAAGTAGTTTTCTTGAAATATTTTTCTTTCTTGAAGGTCAAGTTCGCGGTTGGTTGAACTGATTCCGTCATTTAAAAATACTGAAATTATTTGGTTTACATATGTCGCGGAAACATGATAATCGCACAAAAGTTTTTTGTTGAGAATGTTATCTGAAATAATCTTGAAATTTTCTTCGTATCCTCCGAATTTTTCAAAAACTTCTTTTTTATAAAATGTCGCTTGATGAGGCAAAGTGTTTACAAAAAAGAAGTCAGAATCAGGGGGCTCTTGAACTCCTCTTACGAAATATTTGCCTGATAACACGTCCAGGCAAAAAGTGTTTCCATGTATTATGTCAAATTCGTTGTATGCAAGAATATTTAATAATAATTTGATAACATTATAGTGAATCAAATAATCCCCGGCATTAAGGAACAGGAGATAATTTCCAGTTGCCATTTTTATCCCTTTATTCATTGCGTTGTATATTCCGGAATCAGGTTCACTTATCCATTTTATCGGATACTTATTGGAATATTGTCTGATGATTTCAACTGTTTTATCTGTTGAGGCACCGTCTATTATCAAGTATTCAATATTCTCGCTGAAGCAACTTTGGGTCACGACACTCAGCATTGTTCGTTCGATCGCGCTTTCAGCGTTTTTGCAGACTGTGATGATTGAGATTTTTGGTTCAGACATTTGTTTTTTTATTTCTGATATTTTTCAATAATGCACTCGTGAACTTTTGTTTTTTTGTCGTAATTTACAGCGACAAGAAGAAGATTATCCAAATAATTTTCAAATGCTACGGGATAATTTTTGTTTTTGATCTGCTTTATCGCTGTGTCTGCATCGTAATTGCATTTGAGCTCGATAATCATTGCCGGATCTTTTTTGTTGATTGGGATAAAGCCGATGTCGGCAAAGCCGTAACCTGCAGGGAGTTCCTGAATTATAGTGTATTTTGTTCTTGCTGTATAAAACGCAAGGATTATCGCAGCTTGAAGGGATGATTCAAAGTTATAGTTTAAAACGCTTGAAACTTCAGTATGTGCTTTATCCAGAGCTGTGGCAACTTCCTTTGACTCTCCGTTTTGTGCGAGATAGAGCAGTTTGTCTGAATCTGCAATCATTTCGGCTATTTTTGCAAAGTTCCCGGCTCTTCCGAGTGCTTTTTCCCACTCTTCTTTAATTTCTCTGTTCGGGATACGGCAAAGTTTTGTCTCTTCGTTGCAATTCAGATACCCTAGGTGAATAAGATAGGTAAATACATCATCTTTATTGTTGAAATAATCGAGTGAATTTAAAAAACCGATAGAATTAACGGCGATTTCTTTTCCCGTAATCATATCTACGACATCGCTTTTAATACCGTCGAAATTAAGCTTTACATATTCCGAAATAACTTCGTAAGAGCCGGTAATATTCCAATAATTTCTGTATTTCCGATCCATCATAGCGTTTACGACGGAATTTGGGTTGTAGACACTTGTTTTGCCGATTTTGTAGCCGTCATACCAGTTTTCACACTCTTTGAAGCTCATTTTGTACTTTTTGCAGAGAGCTTTTGTCTCGGTTTTTGTAAATCCGAAGAAATTTTCAAACCCCATTGGATCAAGCATGGTTGATTCTTTGAAAACATTGAGCTTGGACTGAATCTTATCGCGCACAATTGGCAGAATTCCTGTCAAGTATGCCAACGCAATGGCGGGAGAAAGTTCATTGTTTTTAAAAAGCGAGTTTAAAAGTTCGAGATATTCTTTAAATATGCCTGTAGAAATCTGTTCGCGAACTAAAACATCATATTCGTCAATGATTATAACGAATTGAATGCCTGTATATTTGTAGGCTTTCATTATCAGGTCGGCAATAGAATCATTTTCTGAAAATTCAATGTCTGGGAATTCATCTCTGAAATCTTCAAGAAGTTTGTTGTAAAGGTTAGAAATAATCTCGTTTCTGTTTTTTGATGAACTGAAAACTGCGCCCAAGTCGATCGATATCACATTGAATTTGTTGATACTCTTTTCAAAGTTCGGCTTTTTGGCAATTTTCAGTTTGGAAAAAAGTTTTTTTGAATCGCACCCTTTTGAAAAATATGCGACCATCAAATCGCGAACTATTGATTTTCCGAAACGGCGTGGTCTTGATACACAAATAAATTTTGACGATCGAGTATTAAGTACTTTGTAAAATTTTTGCAGAATGAGTGACTTATCAACAAAAATTTCTTCCGCCAAAGCTGCCGTAAAATTTTCATTTCCAGGATTTACATAAATTCCCATGATTGCCTCCACGCATCAAAACCGCCGTATTATACTCAATTTTTTAGGAAATGCGAGAGATATTTAAATGAAGTCGCGGAAATTAGAACAAGCGTTTTTGCAGACTGTGATTATTGAAATCTTCATTTCAAAAGCTCCTCATAAAGCTGCATATTATGAAAAAAGCAAATCTTTAATTTTCTTAACTTTTCTAGTTTCAGTATCTACAACTTCCAACTCGCCGATAATTTTTCTGCCTTGCCCAAATGAAAGAAATGTAAGATTGCCTTCTTTATCTCTGGATTCTCTGTACTTTACTTCCTTAAAAGCCTTTTCTACAGACACTTCAGGAACAGAATTCTTCACATCTTCACGGACAAAAAATGCATTGTTTCCCAAACTACTTATACATACAAGTTTAAAGCCTTTCTTTTTCGCAAGCGAAACAAACGCAGAAAGAGACGCTCCCCAATAAAGATTCGAATAATGAGCATCGGTTCTGTAAAAATCGTCTCTATATGGGACAGAAACTTTTTCTTTCGATCCGAAAATAGGATTGAATTCACAAATTAGTATTCTTGGCTTTATGCAATCAATGGCATCAAGAACCCAATAATCAACGCCGTCAATGTCGGTACTCAAAAGTCCGATATCGCCTGCAAAACCGCTCTCAGAAATTAATGAATTTATATTCTCTTTAGTAATGAAAGCACTTTTTGATTCTATCGTATGCTGCCAATACAGTTTCTTTTTTCTGAGTTTTTTCATAGCATCTTCAGAACCGTCCATGCACAGACCAGCCCAGTTATTATGCAGTAAAAGGAATTTTGTATTACATTCTGAATAATCTTCCACGCCGAATTCAACAAAAGTTTTGTTTTCTATTTCTACGTGATTGATGAGGTACTGAATCAATCCGTCCTCATTACCTTGTGAAAATACTTTGAAACCGTATTCATCCCAATTTTCCGGAATGAATGGAAATTTTTCGGAATCCCACAAAATTTTTTTTATATCGAGCGCCATCTCACCCGACAATAATTTTTCGTCTTCTCTGTCGTTGCTTATTATATAATTTTTAACAGCCGAATCTGCAATAGAAGTAATGAAATTTCTTACCTTATTTTTTATCCACATGATTTTCCTCAATCCAATAAGGACTTGTAAATATTAAATGTTTGCTCTGCAGTCTTTTCCCATGAAAAATCTGACAATCTTTGTTTTCCCTTTAGTGTTAGTTCTGTTGCTAAATTTTGATCTAATATCCGAGACATCGCCAAAACTATTTCGTTTTTGCTTTTGGGGTCAAAATAAAGGGCGGCATTTTCTGCAATTTCAGGAAAACAACTTGATTTTGCAAGCAGGCATGGGGTTTCAGCTTCAAAAGCTTCTAAGATCGGGATGCCGAAACCTTCGTAATATGATGGAAAAATGAGAGCTAATGCATTTTTATAAAGCCAAAAAAGTTTGTTGTCTGAAGCAAAGTAATGAATAATGCGGTCTGAAATGTTCAAAGAATCAAAAAGCTTTTGTTCAATATTTGAAAAAGGCGACCCTGAACAGACTATTTTCAAATCTTTTTCAATCAAAAATTCGGCACAGGACTCTATCATAAATAAAAAGTTTTTGTAGATATTTCTTGTCCCAGTGTATAAAAAATATCTGCCGAACATGGTTTTAAAATCAATGTTTTCATTGGCGAAATCAGACATTTTTAAAGATGACCCGTGATAAACAACTTCAGTTTTGTCTGCAAAAGATGAACCGTAGAATTTAACAATATCTTCCTTAGTTTTGTTGGATACGGCGATTATTTTAGCAGCTTTTTCAGCAAGAAGTTTTTTGTTTCTTATAATTTCATCTGCATTGCTGAAAAATTCGGGATACAACTCGTAAATCATATCGTGAATAGTGAGAACAAAAGGTTTTTTACCAATATACTCAAGAAAATATGGATCGAAGTAAGTAGGGTGAAAAATATCAAAATCTTTGGCTTGCAGAGTTTTAATACACTCTTGTTTATTTATGACAACTGGACTTATGTTCTGCTGGTGAAATCTTTTCTTAAAAAATCTCGATGACAACAATCTTTTTTTAAGAGAATAAAGCTGTTTTTTCCCAATAAAATTCATGCTAGGCAAAAAACATTCGAAACTGTTTGGGTCTTTAAATTCTTTTAATTTTACCAAATTTGTTTGTTTCAAATACTCGTTGTAGGAATAAATGCATGGTAGTGAAAATTCAGCATTGCTCGGTAAATTTTTCATGATTTCACAAAAATAGCGGGAAATTCCGCCGAATTTCTGTATATCAAAACATTGAGTGTCGTAAAGAATCTTCATATCTTGTTATTATTCTTTATTCTCAAAAATATTATGTTCAACCGGTGAATTTTGTGCCTGTTTTTTTATAAATTCTTCAAACTCGGCAGAAAATCTTTCAAGCGAATATGTGTCGCAGACAAACTTTGAAGCCTTTTTTTTTATTTCTGTAATTTTTTCTTCTGTTAATTTAGAAGACCATTCTATAGCCATGTGAATAGATTCTTTATCCAAACCCTTTAGAAGATATCCATAGTCCTCAATCTCATCAAAAGCAGCCCAACGGGACACAATAGGAATCATACCTTTTTTCATCATGTTAAGAACAGCACCAGGACATCCTCCTTCAGATCCTGAAGGGTATATTATAAAATTACATTTTTCTAAAATATTTTGTAGTTTTTCGCTGTTTACATTCAAATATCCGTGTATTCTAATGTTTGGGGTTATTCTTGAACGGATAATCTCCATCACATCGTCTTCAATAGGACCTACTATATTTAGAGTAAACTCGGTATTGTGACAAAAAAAATCAATTAAGCACCATAGGCCTTTAAGCATATTACCTCCGCTGCCCATAAATACATATTCATTTTCTTTTGCGTAATTTAATGTGCTTGAGGCTGTAGCTTGAGAACTTTGATGTATAGTATAAATTTTGGAGCGCAGGCGAGACGGATATGTATTAATAGTATAATTACTTCCAATTTGTAATATTGAGTCTGAGATTTCGCATGAATCATGGGGAGACACCAATCTTCTATATGGAATGTTTGTGTTAAAAATACTGTTGAATTTGTCGGTCATTGATATGACCATGTTGTTGTGATGTTGGTAATAGGCACCTGTGGCATAATATATTTTGCGAGCATTAGAATACTTTTCACATGCACGAGCAAAAACAGGTTCCAATCCAAACACAATGGAAACATCGATATCAGGTAAAACATCTGTGGAATTATACGCCATCACATAAACATTATACCCCAATCGTTTTAATACATCGACGATGGCTATAATCTCGTTTTGATTCTGATGAGCTAGTCTTTTTGAAATGTCTTTTTCGTAAAAAACATAGGGAATATATGAAACAAACACCCATTTTTTTGCATTCTTGTTTGCAACAATGTACTTTTCTTTATTTTCTGCCCTTTTAAACAACGATATTATTTTTCTGACATAAAATGCCGACCGATAGATTGTTTTCTTAATTATTTTTTTAACTAAGTTTTTATATTTCCTAAACTTTGTCGTCAGGTAACTATAATTGTCTAAATTATAAAATCTTTTATAGGCATTGTATACCTTGTTGTTTTGCTTTATGTCAATATCGATTAAATTTATTGCGTTGTTGCTAAGCGTCATCTCAATAAATTTTTTATCTCTTTTTAATAAGGTATTTTGTTGATTTGAGTGAGTTCCGGCCCCTATTCCTATTTGCAAAACCAATGATTCATTAGGATAAAAAATAAGTTTATGTGATAGAAATGATGATGCGTAAAATCTAATTGCCCAAGAATCTATTTTTCCTTGAGCTTGATCATATAACATTTCCATGAAATTAACAGAGTCATCGATATTAAATTCGCGAATCATTTTCTTTGAATTAAAATGCTCTATTAATTTCGTAGCATCAGGACAGAAAATATCCCATCCTCTTTTCCATGTTCCCCATCCCCAACAAGCAAAGTAATATAAAAAGAAAGGATCGGCAGTTTTTTTGGATATTGGATTAACAAACGCTGAAATTGCAGACACTTCGGTATTGTCTTTGTACTTCTCAAGGGAATCATTCATGAATTTCAAAAAATATCTTGAGGTGACGAGATCGTCTTCAACAACGATGACTTTGCCGAATTTATTGATGATTTCTGTAACACCCGCAATAACTGAATTTGCCAGACCGCAGTTTTTTTCCTTTTCTGAAATAGTGACTGATTTAAATCCCGAAATAGTTTTTATATATTCTCTGACCTGGCTGATTTTTTCTTTTTGCTCGTCTGTCGCGTTTGTTTTCGGACCATCGGCAAAAATAAAAAGGTCGCTTTCTTTTGCTAAATCATTTTTTTGCAAGGCCTCAACAGTTTGCTGCGTGTGCCATGGACGATTGTAAACAAAAAGAATTACCGGAGAGTACATTGCTTATCATAATCCTCGGTTATAATCCATCTGTTAGCCAAAATAATTTCACATTTGCTTTTCGGAGGCAATTTGTCCATTCCTGCAATATGTGTTTCGTTTATGTCAAACATAGCGGCTTTTTGAATCCAATCGACAGTTTCCTTGTTTTTCCATATGCCAATGTTGATAAAATAAGATCCAAGTTGTAGAGGCATGGAATCAAAGGATGAGATAAAAATATTTTCTCCTTTTTTCAATGTCAGTTTTTGACCGGTTACTGTCAGTGTGTCTGTGTGAATTATCCTTCTATCCAAGGAATTGTATATAGTTAAATGAATTTCAACATCATTTACAATATCATGGCTTAAAATCGTGATTTTAAACGAAACATCGTTCCCTGTTTTTATTGAATTTGTAGGCTTTCCGTTTGAGAAAATTTCGAATTTAATGAATTTTGCGAGTTGATTGCCTTCGCGGTATTCTGTTCTATCGGCAAGAACTGTTGAGGCGATGATTGTTTTGTTAATAGACAGATATTCATCTATTGTTTTTTCCGTTTCTCCATCAAACACCAACTCCCCGTTCCTGAGCAATATCCCTCTCGTGCACAACTGTCTCACGGCTGCCATATTATGGCTTACAAACAGCACTGTCCTGCCTTCCTTTTTGCTGACATCATCCATTTTTCCGAGGCATTTTTTCTGAAATTCGGCATCTCCGACAGCGAGGACTTCGTCAACGACAAGGATTTCGGGGTCAAGGTGCGCCGCGACTGCGAATGCGAGACGGACATACATTCCGCTGGAATATCTTTTCACGGGAGTGTCGATGAACTTTTCGACTCCGGAAAAGTCAATGATTTCATCGAGTTTTCTGTCGATTTCGTGTTTTCTCATGCCGAGGATGGCACCGTTGAGATAGATGTTTTCACGCCCTGTAAGTTCGGGGTGGAAGCCGGTCCCGACTTCAAGGAGAGAGCCGATGCGCCCTTTGATCTTGATGCAGCCGCTGGTGGGGGATGTGACACGCGACAAGATTTTGAGGAGTGTCGATTTGCCGGCTCCGTTGGCACCGATTATCCCCAAAACTTCGCCTTGTTTGACATCGAAGGAGACATCTTTCAAGGCATAAATGAAATCGTTATCGGAATTGTTTTTTGCGGACGAAAGCAGAGAAACGCGGGAATTCGGGTCTTCCTTGCCGCGGATTTTTGCCCACCATCCCTGCAAGTCCTTGGCTAGAGTGCCGTGGTTGATAAGCCCCAGCTGGTAAAATTTCGAAATATTTTCAACTTTTATGACTGTGTCACTCATAAGCACCAACATTCAAACAAAAACGCTATAAAATCCCACAAGTTGCGGCAGATGTCAATAGGAAAAATGGGGTTGTGGGTGTTTTTTGTGCCGCCAACCCCTCAGTCTGCTGCTTCGACAAGCTCAGCAACCGGCAGCCGCCGCAGAATTAAGGAGTTTAGGGAATAGAGGGTATCTAAGGAATTTAGGGAGCGGCGGAGGAAAATAGGCGCCCCGTTAAGCGCCCTTTGATTTTAGGGGAGCTGGCTCACAGAGCCTGAGTGGTCAGAACACAACGACGGAGGGGTCTGTAACTCGGAAAAAGTGGCAAAAATCATCTGAAAATACCGGGAAAAAGTGGCAGATTTTCAAGACAAACTTTGAAGAACTGCATGTTTTTGGCAGAAAAAACTTTGAAGAATTGCACTTTTTTCGGCAAAAAAACTTTGAAAAATTGCAAAAACGTGATATTTTAGCAAGGTTTTTTGAGGAGGCAACTCATGTATTTTAAAAGGAAAGTCTACGACAAACTGCTTAATTGGAAACGAAACTATGCCGATAAATATGCGGTCCTTCTCGAAGGCGCACGGCGTGTCGGCAAATCGACTATCGTGGAACAGTTCGCGAAAAAAGAGTATGAAACTTACATTCTTATTGATTTCGCCAATGTGTCGAAGAGGGTTCTGGACTGTTTTGACGACATAAGTAGTCTCAATCTTTTTTTTCTGCGTCTCCAGACCGAGACGGGGATCAACCTTGTTCCGCACAAATCTCTTGTGATATTCGATGAAGTCCAGCTTTTCCCTAAAGCGAGGCAGGCAATAAAACATCTGGCGGCGGACGGCAGATACCACTATATTGAGACGGGTTCACTCATTTCCATCAAAAAAAATGTCGCGGATATTCTGATTCCGTCTGAAGAAATGAAAATTCAGGTTTTTCCTATGGATTTCGAAGAGTTTTCATGGGCAACGAAAGCTGTAAACTACGAAATTCTAAAACAGGTTTATGACAGCGGAATGGGGCTCGGGCAGGCGGTAAACAGAAAAGTTATGCGCGATTTGAGGATCTACATGGCTGTCGGCGGTATGCCGCAGGCGGTCGAAGCCTATATTTCCGGTAAAAATTTCGCTGAGATCGATGCAGTAAAGCGGAATATCATAAAACTTTATGAAGATGATTTTAAAAAACTGGACAAATCAGGAAAACTTTCGGCGATGTACAAGTCGATTCCTGCTCAGCTTTCGAAGGGAATCAAAAGATTTTCGGTTTCTCAGGCTGTAGGCAGCCGGAAATCGACTAAAGACAATGAGCGCATCTTCGATCTGATTGATTCCAAGGCAGTGCTTCCGGCATACAATACGACTGATCCGAGAGTCAGTCTTGCAGCCACGAAAGACCTTTTAAGTTACAAACTTTATGTCGCAGACACAGGCATTTTTGTAACATTGATGTTTATTGACAGACCTGTCGCGGAAAACGAAATTTATATGAAACTGCTTTCCGACAAACTGCCGGCGAATTTAGGCTATCTTTACGAAAATTTAGTTGCACAGATGATTGCGGCAGACGGACGCGAGCTTTACTACCACACTTGGCAGAAACCTCAAAGTTCTCATTATTATGAAGTAGATTTTCTGATTTCTGCCGGAGCCAAAGTTAATGCGATAGAGGTAAAATCTTCCGGAGTCGGCAAGCATGAATCTTTGAGGGAATTTCAGAAAAAATACTCAAAAACAGTCAAAGAAACGATAGTTCTTTCACAGAAAGACCGTTTTGATGAAAACGGAATCAAATTCCTGCCGTTTTATCTGGCGCCGTTTGTAGTGTAGCAGATTTTTTGCCAAAACTTTGAAGAATTGCGCTTTTTATGCGGTTTTCATAGCGGTTTCAATGAGTTCTCTGAGTTTGTCGGCAAAAGCAATCAACAAAAATCACGTTTTTTTTGCAAATTATGTGATTTAAATCACACTTTTTGAAGAAATTTTGTGATCAGATCACATTTTTTGAGGTTTTTGGTGCCATATTGAATTTTTTTGCGGAAATCTGCATTTTTTTTCACTGAAAACTTTTTCGGGTTTTGGTAAAAGTTTTCAGTAGCAGTGGAAACTTTCGCCATTGCCGGGAAAAACATAGAGATGTGTTACGATAGATCTTGACATTCAATCGACTGATTTTATTGAAAAAATTTGAGTTGATACTCCTTAAATTCCTTGGACGCCTTAAATTCTCTAAACTACAATTATGCGGTGGCACAAAAAACATCTGACGGTGTTTGTTACGACTTTCGCGGCGATGACTATTTGCAGCTGGCAATTTCTTGAAAAAAATTAGAAATAAACTATTTTTTTTAGTATTTTGAAGTTTTTTACGGAGAAGGCAATGGCGCTAAAAATAAAATATGTCGATTTTTGGCAAGGTTTTGATTGCAAAAACAATTTTTTGCAGCAAAGTATTACCGATGCAGGGTATGAAATAAATTTTTCAGAAGAGCCTGATTATTTAATTTGTGGTGTTTTTGGACACGAATTCTTAAATGAAAAATATGATAATTGTATAAAAATTTTTTTTACTGGCGAAAATCAGTGCCCGGATTTTAATTTGTACGACTATGGAATAGGGTTTGAATATATAAATTTTGGAGATAGATATTTACGCTTTCCTTTATTTTATAGTGATGAGTTTTTGTCTGCTTATAGCCTTATGTTGAATAAACATATTAATGCAAGGCAATTGTTAAATCAAAAAACCGATTTTTGCAGTTTTGTATATTCAAATAGAAGGGCTGACCCTATAAGGGAACAGTTTTTTGAAAAATTATCAGAATATAAAAAAGTCAATTCCGGTGGACGCTACTTGAACAACATTGGAAACCCGGATGGTGTTGAAGATAAAATGGAATTTGAAAGCAAACACAAGTTTTCAATCGCTTTTGAAAATTCTTCACATCCGGGATATTCAACAGAAAAACTTATTCAGGCTTTTGCGGCAGGAACAGTGCCAATTTATTGGGGCGATCCAAGAATAAAAGAAGTTTTTAATTCGGAATCTTTTATTTTTGTCAATGATTATGAATCGTTGGATAAAGTTGTCGATAAAATTAAAGAAATTGATCAAAATGAAGACCTCTACCTAAAGTATTTAAGTACTCCGGCACCGCTTGATTCTGAAAAATTTGATAGAAGGAAACAACTAACAAAATTAGCTGGTTTTCTCGGCAATATTTTTAATCAGAAAAAAGAAAAAGCTTTTAGAAGAAATAGAGGTTATTGGGGTAAACGTTATATGGAAGGAATAAGGAACTTTTGGATGATTATTGATAAACAGACTTTTCTTGAAAAATTTGTGCGTATTTTAAGAACAGAGGGTTTTGAAGGCGTGCTTGAACGAATAAAAAGATAATGACGCATTATTTTACTGCCAAAATTGCTAAAATTTTTGTTTTTCTTGAACTTTTTTCCTTGGTTTTGCTGATTGTTTTGAGTTTTTTCGCTTGTCCGCAGGCTGATGACTTCGGATTTGCAAATTTGCTGAATAATTTTGGTTGGTTAGGATCACAAATAAATCGATATAAGACATGGTTCGGCAGATTTTCTTCAACAATGTTGATAGTTTCTGGGGTCGGGGTTGATTTTTCTATTTTATGTAAAGTTTTTCCAATTTTGATTTTGTCTGGTTATCTTTTGGCTTTTTACCTTGTTTCAGGAAAATTATTTGACGAAGTGTCTCGTGAATTCAGATGGATTTTTGCAATCACCACGATGTTTGTGTTCGTCAGCGGAATGCCATCGTTATCGCAGGGGATTTATTGGTTTACCGGAGCTGCAACTTATGCTCCTGCAAATATAGCTGTTTTGATTTTTCTTTCGCTTTTCGACTCCATTCATAAAAACAAAAACTATATCTTGTTGATTTTACTAGGTGTTTTTATAATTGGTGCAAACGAAGTCGCGATGATCCTTTTGATGTTTTTTATTGGTGGCAGCCTCCTGACTGATTATAAAAATAAGAAAATATGGTTAATGTTTGGAATTTTCGCGATATTTTCTTTAATTGTTGTTCTCTCGCCTGGAAATGCTATGCGCTCACAAATGTTTGTGCGAAATCATAATTTGTTGGTCTCAGTTTTTAAATCAAGCAAAACTCTTTTATTTCTTATGTTTAAGTGGTTATGCAATCCTTTGCTGTGGTGTGCACTGCTCTTCTTTTTTTATTTCAAGTCAAAATTTCAATTTAAGGTCATTGTTCCGAATGTAAGGCCTTGGATTATTATAGTTTTTATGCTTTTCTTAATGTTCTGCACTTTATTTCCGGCATTTTGGTCGATGAACGGAAGGCCTCCGGAAAGAGCTTTGAACAGTACTTATCTTATATTTTTGTTTTTTGTCTTTTATCTGACGAATTTTTTGAAAAGTGACAGTTTGATAACTAAAATAATCAGCAAAAAGTGGATTGTTCCTGTATTGTCTGTTTGGCTGTGCGTAAACATTTATGTCGCCAACTTTGATTTGCCGCAACGGGAAGATTTTTCTTTCTATTTAAAGCATCCTGTTGAAGCAGCTCATTTTATTGCGGTTAGTTCCAATCAAAATAACTGGGTTTATGTTTATGACGATTTGTTTTCAGGCAGTGCTGTGAGTTACAGAAAAACGATGCTTGAACGTGAAGAAAAAATCAAAAATTACAAAAGAGGTCTTTTGTGCTTGCCGAAAGTCGGAGAAGTTCCTAAATCAATAGTTTTCAAGGATTTGTTCGAAGATCAGGAAAAATGGGAAAATAAGGTTTTTGCCGAATATTATCATCTTGAAAAAGTTGCGCTCTGCGAAAATGATTGAATTTCAGACACAAAAGCCTTACATGCTCTAAAACAGCTGTTGCTCTAAACTGGCACAAAATTTGCATGCTATGGACGTTTTTTTTGTTGTTTCTGTATTGTTTTGGGAGTTTTGTGATGCTTTCACGTGCTTTCACACTGATAGAACTGATGATTGTTATCGGCATTATTGCTATCCTTGCAGCTATCGCCATTCCGATGTACACAAGTTATACTGCACGGGCTAAGGCGTCTGAAGTTCCAATAATTCTTAAGGATATTGTGAAATTTCAATTTATTCATAAAGAATATCCCGGCAGTGAGGGAAGATATGCCACGGCTCTTAAAACGATAGGAGTCAGAACAACAAAGGGCACGTTTGCCTCAGAACCTGCGAATTGTTTAACTTCTCCTTCCACAGAAAATGATTCCGCTCATCCGTATGCCTGCAGTCAATATTACGGTTTTTCCACTGGTTCGGCAAGTTCGGGTGTTACTTGTGCGGAGAATGGTATCGGCAATTTTTCGTGGGCGAAGGCAATTTCTGACCAGCAATTACTTCCGGAAGACCTTGCCGGATGCATGAGTGAAGATTTTTCTTACAACCATGGTTCTGGACACTAATTTGGCACGCTTTTTGCTTTGTATGACTTGGAATTTGTTGTTTGATAGTCAGACGACGTTATTTTATTAATTTCATCAAAAGGAGAGAAAGATGAAAAAAGGTTTTACACTTATCGAGCTCATGATTGTTATCGCAATCATCGGTATTCTTGCAGCAGTTGCTATTCCTATGTACAGCGACTACACCAAAAAATCGAGAACGGCTGAAGTTCAGTCCAACCTCAACGAAATCGTAAAGATGCAGCTTATCTACAGAGAGGATCCGAACGGCGGTTCCGTAACTGGTAAGTATGCATCTGGTTTTGCAACACTTGGTTTCTCGACCAACACTGGTAAATTCATTACCTCTTTTGCTGCTGGTGCTGACAACAGTTGTGCAAGTGGTACCGCGACGAAACCGACAACAGAAGCTGGCGCAGCATGCGGAACATTCTTTGTTTACAAACTTAACACCGCAGTTGCATTTGCTTCAGAACCAGCTTGTTCACAATCTGCCATTACTGGCGGACTTGCAGTTTCTGCACCGGTTGTTGCAGCTCAGGTTCCGGAAGAGTGGAAAAACGCTTGCATGGGTTCAGCTATGAATTTTGCTCACAACAAGTAAGTTTGAGTGTTGCATGATTTTTCAAACCCCGCTTCGGCGGGGTTTTTTTGTATCTGAAAACCTCACCCCTGACCCCTCTCCAGTGTGGCGAGGGGAAAATTTGTCGGAGCGCTGGTGGCTGCCCGCAACTCGTCATTCTGAGCTCTGCGAAGAATCTAGGGTATCTAGGGAATTTAATCTCTAAACACCCTAAACTCACTAAATTCCTTAAACTCCTTAAAATAAACTTCTTATTCCCACTCCGTCTTTTGTCCTTTCAAACACGAACGGGTTGTAGTTTGCATTTCCCGGGTCAGTTTTGAAGATAAAATCGACGATGTCGTGCAGAGTTTTTGTTGACGGGGAGCGGTGAACAGCGGATCTGACAAAAATCGTTGACGAAAAAAGATAGGAAAAGGCGGCGAGCCAAAAATCGTAACTTTTTGATTTTATTGTACTTCTTGGAATAAAAATGGCGTTTTCTTCATTTTCTGTCGTGAGATTCTGCCAGAAATCGTCCATAAGTTCACGCATGATTTCGCTTTCGCGGGCGGCGTTTTCGGCAAGGCGTGCGATATTTTCTTTGTACGGGATGTTGGGCAGAAGTGCGTCAAGAGCGGGTAAAATTTCGTGACGATAGTAGTTTCTGCGGTATTTTTCGCAATAATTTGAGGGGTCTGACAAAAATTGTCGTCCATTCATGAAGGCTGAAATTTCATTTTTGGTGATATTCAGCATCGGACGAATTACAAAAAAATCGCAATCTTGTTTATTCGATAAAAAATCGCAGCTTGGATTTATTGATTTTATGCCACTTAATCCTTTTAAGCCTGTGCCGCGGTCAAAAATGCGCATAAGAACTGTCTCGACCTGGTCATCAAGATGGTGAGCTGTTACCAACATATTGAATTTATTGGATTTTACCAAATCGAAGAGAAGCTCGTAGCGCTTGAGTCTTGCCCGTTCTTCGATATTTTTTTTGTCGGAATTCCAGAAATTTGGTTCGAACTCAAGAGAAAAGTAAGTGATTTCAAGCTGTTGACAAATTTTGTCAACAAATTTGGCTTCATCATCCGCTTCATTTCTGAGTCTGTGATTGACGTAAGCTGCGGCAAGTGTGAAACCGAAATCTTTTTTTATTTCGTTGAGAAGATAGAGAAGGGCGAGAGAATCGGCTCCGCCTGAACAGGCGACGAGAATAGAAAATTTTTTCCCCGAAAAACCGGTTTTTTCAACGATTTCTTTAAAATTTGCCCGAAATTTTTCTTTTAAATCCATAATTCACTCCAAAAAACCGTGAATTTTTAATATTTGCGGCGAAAAAGGCAATTATTTTAATCTTTTCGGCTTGTCTTTTGGTCATACGGCAATATATTTAGGGTTGACCTCATCCCCAACCCTTCTCCAGTGTGGAGAAGGGAGTTGCGGTTTGTCCCCTCGCCACACTGGAGAGGGGAATAAAAGAGGTGAGGTTGTTTTTTAGGAGGTTTTCTGATGCTCAACATTATCAAAAGCGGATTTTTGATTGTTCTGATGTCGGTTTTTCTGGTTTTTGTCGGTTATATGACCGGCGGTCCCGACGGTGCTATGATCTGTTTTTTCCTGTCGCTGGCTTTTAACTTTTTCAGCTATTTTTTCAGTGACAAGATCGTTCTTGCGGCTTACCACGCACAGCCTGCCGATCCGACAGAGCACGCTTGGCTTTTTGAGGCTCTTACCAAACTGGCAAATACAGCGGAGCTTCCTGTTGTTCCGAAGCTTTACGTTATTCCGATTGCGGAACCGAACGCTTTTGCGACCGGCAGAAACCCGAAACACGCAGTCGTTGCGGTGACTCAGGGACTTTTGAACACTCTGAATCACGATGAAGTGGCGGCTGTAATCGCACACGAACTCGGTCACGTCAAACATTATGATATTCTGATTCAGACGATTGTTGCATCGATGGCTTCGGCTATCATGTGGATTGCTTCGATGACGCGCTGGTTCGGTATTTTAGGCGGCAGCGGAAGCGACAGGCGCAACGGAAACGCGATAGGCTGGATTTTTGTGGCAATTCTTTCTCCGGTTGCCGCGATGCTGATTCAGGCCGCGATAAGCCGTTCACGCGAATATATGGCGGACGATTACAGCAAAAAACTGATGGGAAGCGGTGAATACCTTGTCAACGCTCTCTGCAGAATCTCGGGAGCGGAGGATAGAATCGTCGAGGCGCAGCATGGAAGCGCGATTTCTGCTTCGACGGCGCACATGTTCATTTATTCACCGAAATCGAATTTTCTTTTCAAAATTTTCTCGACACATCCGAGCCTTGAAGAAAGGATAAATAATTTGAGGAAATAGACCTTATAAATCTACACTCATAAAACGGATTCCTTCTACTCTTAAAATGCCGTGAAATTACACATTATCAAAATTATTTTATTGCAAATATTGGCGCTTTGTATAATAAATTCGCCAGAATATTTGTTCGAGGCAGGTTATGTCTAAGCTCACAAAAATTCTTTTAACTTTGGAAATTATTACTTTGATATTGTTGATAATATTGAGTTTTTTTGCCTATCCACAGGCCGATGATTTTGTTTTTGCAAATTCTTTAAAAAATTTAGGTTGGCTGGGTTCGCAGATAAACTGGTATAAAACATGGTTTGGCCGGTTTTCTTCGACAATGTTATTGATTTCGGGAAGTTATGTGGATCTTTCGATTCTTTATAAAGTTTTTCCGGTTCTAACAATTTTCGGCTATATTTTTGCATTTCACCTCATTTTAAAGAAAGTTTTTCCTGATATTCCGAAGAAATTCGGGCTTATTCTGGCAGTCACAATTTTTTTGCTCTATATAAGCGGAATGCCGTCTCTTGCTCAGGAATTTTATTGGTTTACGGGGTGGGCGACGTACGCTCCGGCGAATATTGCAACAATGATTCTTCTTTCTTATTTCGATTCAATAAAGAATAACAAAATTTATATATTGCTGATTTTATTAGGTGTTTTTGTGATCGGATCAAACGAAGTATCAATGCTTATATTGATGATTTCGGTTTTTATCCTTCTTTTGAAGGATTATAAAAATAAAAGACTTTGGCTGATGTTTGCAATTTTTACGTTATTCTCTCTGGTTGTAATTCTGGCTCCGGGAAATGCTGTTCGTGCCGGGAAAAACCCTAATTTGCTGTTTTCGTTAGTTGCTTCTTTCGGTTTAACGGGAACTTTGATAGGAATTTGGCTTCTTAATCCTCTGCTTTGGATTGCAGCTTTTATGTTTTGCTTTTTCAGGCAAAAGTTGAATATAAAAATAGTTTTACCAAAAGAAAAACCAGTGATTGTAATATGTTTTCTGCTGTTTTTTATTCTTTGCGCACCTTTCACCCATTTTTTTTCAACAGGAGTGCCGGCTCCGGGAAGAACTTTAAATATTTCATTTCTTGCTTTTATATTTCTTTATACCTATGTCATTTCTCTTGAAAAAATTCATGCTGTAATGGTCAAAATTTTGGATAAAAAATTCCTGATTTTTCCTGTTTTTGTTCTTTGGGTGATTGGTAATTTTTATATTTCATCCCTTGAACCGATGCCAAAACAGGATTTTTCTTTTTATCGGAAGAACCCAGTTGAAGCGGTGAAATGGACAATGACTACTTACGGTCAGAACAATTTATATCATGTTTATGCTGATCTGTTTTCAGGCAGAGCAAATGATTTCAGAAAAACAATGCTTGAACGTGAAGAAAAAATAAAAAATTACGAAGGAGGTCTTCTGTGTCTGCCGAAATTTGACAATAAACCGAGAACCTTATTTTACAAAGATTTGTTTGAAGATCCGTTAAAAGGAGAAAATATCAGTTTTGCCGAATATTATCGTCTTGAACAGGTTGCAGTTTGCGATGATTAAGCAAAGCAAAATAATCTAATATTTTTTAGAGGCTGAAATGACAAGCCAATCAATACCAGAAAAATCGAATAAAAAACAAATTGTTACAGACTTCATTTTTATGAAAATTGACAATAAAATTCCTCTGGAAAAAATTACAAACAATGAAGTATTGAATAATCCGAAAACGAAAAAACTTCTTTTTATTACTGCTTTTATCCTTATATTGTTAAGAATTCTTTCTTATGCATGGTGCAGTGATGACGCTTTTCATATTTATATCATGGCGAAGAATCTGCTGGCAGGAAATGGTTTTACTCCGACTCCCGGTTTGCGAGTCAATGTTGCGACCTGCCCTTTGTGGGCTTTGGTTGTCACATTCGGGATGTTTTTCTGGAATAATCCTTATGCTATAGGAATGATTTTCAATTTTCTGTTTTCTGGAATTGCTCTGTTTCTGCTTTTCAGGTTAATCTATAAAAAAGAAAACTGGTTTTTTATTCTTGTTTTTGTTACGGCAATTCTTTGCTTTTCAAAAACCTATCTTTCATATTCGACAAGTGGTCTTGAGAATGCATTGATTTTACTGCTTAGTACGCTTTATCTTGAAGTGTTTTTCAAAAATGAATATTTCTCAAAAAAAGAACTTTTTAAAATCGCTCTTTTGGAAGGCTTGATTGCATTCACGAGAATGGATTGTGCCCTGATTTTTTCATTTACATCTGCTTATGCATTTTTGTTCAGATACAAAAAAGATGAATCTGATTCGGCAGGCTTTTCATGGAAAAAACTCTTTTCGGTTATTCCGATTGCAGTTGCAGGTCTTTCGCCTTTCATTTTTTGGGAATCGTTTTCTCTTTTTTATTATGGAAGTTTTGTTCCAAACACAGCTCTGGCAAAGCTTAACACCGGATTTCCGTTGAGCGATTATTTTATTAGAGGTGTTTTGTATGTCTTGGAATCTGAAATTTGGGACAATTTCATAGTATTTATTCCTTTTTGTTTTGTTTTGTATGTTGCAAAAGCGTTTTTAAAAAACCACAACATTGAGAAAATTTTTATGATAACTTCCGGAGTAATGCTTTATTTCTGCTATATAATCTATATCGGCGGCGATTTTATGCTTGGCAGACATTTTTTGTCTTTGTTTTGGATAACGCTAATCTTGTTTGCAAAGAATACCCCTGTTCTTAATTTTAAACTTATTTTTCGATGTTTTATAATAATATATGTATTTAGTTCGATAGCTGTTGTGAACAAATTGGCTTGGGCGACATGCGATGAAAGGGAGTTTTATTACAAATCTACCGGTTTGATACCGGTGATGGCTGATTATATAAAAAATGGGGGAATAACTATAATTTCTGAAAATAAGAATTGTGGAATACAGTGGTTTTACGGTGGCAACAAAGCATATTACGAATACCGCTTATATGATCCTTTGCTTTCTCGCTTGCCGGCGATTTATCATCCGAAGTGGAGAATTGGTCATATGGAAAGAAAGATGCCTGAAGGTTATCAAAAAACTCTTGATACAGGTGAAAATCATATCGAAGACGTAGATCTGGCGTTTTATTATTCCAAATTAAAATTTATAATTTCAGGTGATTTGTTGGATTGGAACAGAATTAAGGAAATCCTGAAATTCAACAACGGGGTTTATGAAAGATATCTGGAATCATATGTTAAAAGAAAAAACTTAAAGTAATAAGGTGATATGACAAGTTTTTTGACTGGTTTTAAAATTATGCAAAAAAATAGCCGATTTTTAAAACGATGTTCTGAAGGTGATTTATGAATTGCGTGAATAATAGAGCTAACCATATTTTGGTGTTTTTTCTAATCTATCTTATAGCCTTACTGCAAAGGTTAATGCAGTTCGTTCAGCATGATTTCCAACGCAGCGATATGTATTCCAATTGGCTGATAAATTATCGCGGTGGGTTTATAAGACGTGGTCTTGGCGGTAGTATCATTTTGCAGCTTTCATCTGTATTCGACATATCAGCGACGCGGTTGACAAATGTTATTTGTGCTGCTGCATGGATCTTTATCATAGTTTTTTTTACCGTAAAATTTGTAAGGCAAAAATACCCCATCTTTATTTTGGCGCTGCCGTTTTTTATCGGAGAGACAATTCTTATTGACCCGTCATGTTTTTTGAGAAAAGATTCTTTCTGTTTAATGATTTTTATTATAATGTTATCCTTGTTTTTCAACCACAAAAGCAACAGTGCTTTGTTTTTTTTAACAATCAATCTTCTGTTTGTGTTTGGAATCTTAGTTCATGAAGTAATTTTTTTCTTCTCGTTTCCAATACTTTTTTTATCTTACCACAAAAAATATGGATCTTTAATTAAACCCCTGCTTTTTTTCGTTCCGTCGATAGCCGCGTTTGTTTGTTGTGAGTTGATTTCTTCAGATGAAACGACACGGGAAATGCTGCGTCTGACTCCGCAGATCAAATTCGATTATGTTGGCTTTCTTTTTACTCCTTTTTTGAAAAGTTTTAGAATTTTGTGGAATCAAATAAATGCTCCGCATCTGCTGTTTACTTTATTTTATTTTTTGTTGTGGATAATTTCTGTTTATTTTGTTTCTGTAAATTTCGACAAAATAAAGATTAATCTCTCGAAAACACATGAAACAAACATTGGATTCCTGTCACGTATTCTGATATTCCAGTTTTTGTCAATATTTCCTCTTTTTTGTTGTACTTGGGATTGGGGAAGATGGATTTTTTTGTGGGTTGCCTCGTCTTTTGCGTATTTTCTAACTGCTGATGTAAATCCTTTCGATAGGAAAATCTTTGACAAATTAGATTTCAGCCGATTCTATTTTTTTCAAAAAATATCACAAAGACCTTGGTTTGTTTTTACTGTAGCAATTCTAATAAACTGTCAGTACATGCTTCCGCTTGAAAAGAACTTTTTTATACATACGCCCGCTTTTGAATTTTTAAATGTGATATCTACGGCAATCTATCTCTTAAAAGATATGGTTGTGCAGAGTGTTTCTTGAACATTGCACAAATAGATAAGGGAACCGAAAATCAATCATTTGTTGTGCAAGAGTAAAAAAATAAAACATTGACTTTGCCCGAGAAACTTTTAAAATAGTTTCGTTTAGTTGGCGGGGTAATAATGAAATTGGTTCCGATTGTCGTTTCAGCGGCTTTTTTGATGGTTTGTTCGGTTTGTGATTTCGCTGGTTTGTCTCAGCAGACTGCGGTCATTGCCGGAGACTACGATCCGCCGCCTTCTCCTCCGGGAAATCCCGATCCGCCGCCTCCGCTTCCACCTGATCCTTTCAAAAAGGCTTAGTTCTTGAAAATTTTTAGATTAAATAAATTGGGGTTTTAAGATGACAAGATTGTTGAAGGGAAATGTTTCTTTTACGGTGTTTATGCCGGAAAAGGCTCCTGAAAACATTGAAAAAGTGCGAGAAGCTCTTGCTGAAGACGCTTTTCAAAGGCTTGATCCGACCGATCTGAGAGACGAATCCGTCGGCTGGGTTGATGCGGTTCTCTGCTTTGACAGCGAGAATTTTTCGTCGCTTCTGCACGACAGTTTTTTTGTGTTTGCTCTTCGTGAGGACAAGTATTCTTTCACGGCGGCGCAGCTCAGGCCCTACATTGAAGAGGCTGAATTTGTTTTCAAACGCGAAAATAACCTTGAATATATCGCGGCTCAGCAGAAAAAGGAGATCCGTGAGCAGGTCATCCGGCGCATGAAGACAAATTCATACCCGAAAACAACGATTACGGAAGTTGCATGGGACATGGATTCAAAGCTCATTTATCTTTTTTCGCAGTCGGGCGCAACTGTTGCAAAATTCACCGATATTTTTGAGAAAAGTTTTGAAATTTCGATCAATCAGGTGAACCTTTTCGATTCGGTGAAAGAGCTCGGCGGAGCGGACAAAATGGAACCTGTTTTTGCGAAAATCTGGGGTGAAAAATGACAAAAGAAAGCGGTATAGGATATTTGGGTTCAGAATTTCTGCTCTGGCTTTTCTGGAAGAGCGCGACTGATGAAAAGATGTCTCTCAACAATCTTGGACTTGGAGAAATATCTGTTTTAATTGAAGATTCCATAACTTTGGCTTCAGTTACGGGGGATGGTTACTGCGAAACAATCAAATCTCAGGATATTACTTCTCTGCCTTCAGTCCGCGAATCGATGAAGTCGGGAAGGGTGCCCCAGGCGTTAAAAATCAAAATTTCGTCTGGCGAACTCGACTGGATTTTCCAGATAAAGGCACAGCCTTTCAAAATCAGTTCTGTCAAACTTCCGATCACGGGCGAAAAGAACGAGGCCGAGATGATTTCGGCGCGTCTGATCTCTATGACGAAACTCGAACTTATAATGAAAGCTCTTTTCAACACGTTCCTTCTTGAACGTGAAATGCCTGATTTTGTTGATGATATCAAAGATTTTCTGGGGATTTCGGATTGAGCGCGATACACATTCTCGCCAGCGGTTCCAAAGCAAACGCCTACATAATCGAATACGAAAATTCAATGCTTCTTGTCGATCAGGGACTCAGTTTCAGGGAGTTTTCAAGGCGCGCGGACATGCTTGGAATCGACATTTCCCGGATTAAAGGAATTCTGCTGACTCACGAGCACGAAGACCATATCAAAGGGGTCGCATACACGGCCTACAAGCTTGACGCACCGGTATTTTCAACGGCAAAAACACTTGAAATCCTTAATGAAAACACAAAACATCCGATACACTGCCGCGCAGTTGAAAAAGACAGAAAAATCAAGCTCGGAGCTTTTGAATTTACTCCGTTCGAAATCATGCACGACGCGGTCGATCCGGTCGGATACCTTATTTCGGCTCCGTGCGGCGAGATGGTCTGTTTTGCGACAGACACAGGCAAAGTAACCAACAGAATGATGAGCTACATAAATCAGGGGACGCGCATAATTCTTGAGGCGAACCACGATCCGGCGATGCTTTACAAAAATATGCACTATCCTCAGCTTTTAAAGGAGCGCATCCGCGGTCAGTTCGGACATCTTTCGAATGAACAGAGCCTTGAAGCCCTTGAAAGAATGGGGGAAAATCATCCTAAAACTGTGATTTTCAGCCATCTCAGCGAAGAAAACAACTCTCCGAAGATGCTGAAAGAACTTGTAGTAAATTTCAGACAGGCACACTGCCTTGATTTCAAGGCGTTTATCGCGAACCAGAATAACCCGCTGACAATCACGCTCCAATGATTTTTGATGCCCATTTTCACTTAAAACAGCTTCTTGAGGTTTCACCGCAGTCGGCTGAATTTATTAAAGAAAATGATTTTTCAGGAATGTGCTCCTGCCGCACTTTGCAGGAAGTTGAATTTGTAGAGAATTTTATCGCGGAAAATCCTGAAACTGCTCAAAAACTGAAAATTTCGTTCGGAATCCACCCGCAGGCTCCAGAGGAAAAAGAGCTGAAAACATTGGAAAAACTGATTGCAGAAAACCGAGTTGCGGCAGTTGGCGAAATCGGGCTTGACCGCTTTAGTGAAGAATTTGCAAAAACTTTCGACTTGCAGAAAAAACTTTTTTCGGCACAGCTTGAAATTGCAGAAATTGCAAAACTTCCGGTTATTCTTCACATCAGAAAGGCGATTCCTGAAATTTTTGAGCAAATTCAAATACTTAAAAAAATAAAAAAAGTAGTTTTTCACTCTTTTTCAGGCACTGCCGAAGAGGCCGGGAGCATTCTGAACCACGGCGTAAACGCATATTTCAGCTTTGGAAATGCTCTCCTCAACGGGCATAAAAAAGCACTCGCGGCTGTAAAAAGTCTGCCGGCAGAGCGTATTTTGACTGAAACTGATGCTCCTTATCAGCCCAAAAAAGGTGAGACTTTTTCAAAACTGCAGGATATTTTGCAGATAGTGGAAAAAATGAATGAAATTCGTCATTCTGAGCGAAGCGAAGAATCTGGAGATGTTTCGGCTGAGCCTCAACATGACGGAGCGTTTCGTTATTCTGAGCGAAGCGAAGAATCTGGAGATGTTTCGGCTGAGCCTCAACATGACGGAGCGTTTCGTCATTCTGAGCGAAGCGAAGAATCTAAGGATGTTTTGGCTGAGCCTCAACATGACGGAGCGTTTCGTCATTCTGAGCGAAGCGAAGAATCTAAGGATGTTTTGGGAAAGCCTCTGTATGACTTTTCTTTTACAGAAAATCAGTATTCTTCAAATGCAAAAGCGTTTATTTATATCGTTACAAATCAAAATAAAACCACCTTGTATATAGGTGTGACAAGTAATCTCGAAAAGAGAGTCTATGAACATAAAAATCACATGCTCGAGGGTTTTACTGATAAATATAATTGTGAGAATCTTGTTTATTTTGAGTCTTTTGAAGATATAAGGGACGCCATAAAAAGAGAAAAATATTTAAAGGGTAAAAAACGTGAATTTAAAGAAAACTTAATAAATTCAATCAATCCAAAGTGGCTTGATTTATATGATTATTTGTTTTGTCATTCTGAGCGAAGCGAAGAATCTGGAGATGTTTCGGCTGAGCCTCAACATGACGGAGCGTTTCGTCATTCTGAGCGAAGCGAAGAATCTGGAGATGTTTCGTTGACACTCAACATGACGGGGAAAAAAGACTGTGAATCTGAAAAAAATAACAAATAATTCCGAATGGTTGCCGTTCCTGGCAATTTTTGCCGTTTCGTTTCTGGCTCGCATTTACGCCTCAACGACTAGTATTGCGCAGATATATCCCGACGAGATTTTTCAGACGCTTGAACCAGCGCATAAACTTGCTTTCGGGCGTGGGATAACCTACTGGGAGTTTAATGTCGGGGCGAGAAGCTTCTTTCTGCCTGGGATTTTGGCAGGAATTTATAAAATCCTCGATTTTTTTGGTGTTCGCGATCCGCTTTCAATCAATATTGGAATAAAAATTTTTCTTAGTATTTTCAATAGTTTGGCTGTTTCAACAATCTATCTTGTTTTTAGAAGGCATTCTTTTGGCCGGAAAGAGGCGTTTTTGTTTACCCTGCCACTTGCGGCAAGTTATCTCCTTTCCTATATTTCGGCAAGAACGCTTTCAGAATCAGCTTCTCTTCCGTTTATGGTTTTCGCCCTTTATCATGCTTCGGGATATCTTGAAAGCGAAAGAAAAAGAGAGCTGTTTTTTGCCGTTTTGAGTGCCGGAATCGCCTATATGATCCGTTTCCAGACCTGTATTTTTTCGTTCGGGCTCGCTCTTGCGCTCTTTATTGCCTCGAAAAAACGTTTTCAGGCTTCCCTGATTTTCGGTTTCGGATTTTTGGGAATGATGCTGCTGCAGGGTATTCTCGATATTTTTACATGGGGAGGTTTCTTCAAGTCGTTTATTACTTATCTCGACTACAACATTTTTCGCGGGGTTGCCGACAAGCATGGTGTTATGCCGTGGTATTTTTATATTGTTGATATTGCTGGAACTTTTCATCCTGTAACTTGCGTCTCGGCAATTATGGCGATGATTTTAGGAGTGATAGGATTTAGAAAAAACAAGCAGATAATTCTATTTTTCTTCCCGTTCCTTTTCTTTTTTATCGTTCATTCGGCAATAGGGCACAAGGAGCCGCGCTTTGTTTTTGCGTGTCACTTCGCGATTTTGGCGCTTTCAGCCGAATTTTTTGCCTTTTTGTGTCGAAAGTATGCAAAAAAGAGAGAAAAGGCGGCTCTTTTCCTTTCGGTTTTCCTTCTTTTTTCGCTTGATACCTTTGCGCATATAAAATATGCCCCGCTTTGGAACCATTCGGTTACGAAAATTGATAATTTTTACGGCAACGACAAAGGTATCGAGAAAAGATTCGGCGGAGTTCTGGAAACCGAAGCCGAGCTTGGCAGAATCAAAGATCTGAAACGGGCCTATCTTTTCGGAATTCCCCAAATCTGGAGCGGCGGATACTCATATTTTCACAAAAATGCCCCGATTTCATTCGCTGCAAAAGATGCAGACATTGCACAGCTTATGCGCGAGGCTTATGATTCGGCTTGGCAGAACAGTTATTTTGCAATCAAACATAACATCAAAATACCGGAACAATACCGCGAAAATCTTGAAAAAATCAGCGACAACGGAGATTTTGTGATTTATCGCATGAAAGTTGAAGATACTTTGAAAACTGTTGCCTTACATAATCTTCCGCAAGAAACGGAGAACGGTTCGAAATGGTCTGAAAAAAGAAATGTGATTATGAGCGCAAGCGGTGTGAAAGTTACTTTTGATGAGGTAGTTTCCGGCAAAACCATAAAAATAGCACTTGATTCGTCAGACAGTTACCGCCTCACGTTTTTTAACGGTGCTGATGAAGTCGGAACCTTGCTTATTCTGCCGGAAAAGAGGCAAAGGGGAATGTTCAACTACACGAGAAATCTGCCTGAAAGCTGCATCGGAAAAGGGTTTGACGCAATAACGGCTGTTCCTGTGGAAAGTGACGGCTCCTGCAGTATGGGAGCATTAAAAATCGAATAATTTTAGAACTTTATAGTCTTAGGCTCTTCTGTAAAACTTGAAAATACAGCTGTTGCGTTTTTGAAATATAAAACCTGCGTGTTGTCGTCGTTTTCGTTGTACATTCTGCGAAGTTCAGGATAGTTGTCGAGCATGTGCTTTTTTGCCTCAACGCTGTCATCGTTTATGAGTTCACCGGAAAGTCTGAGCCATCTTTTTCCGTCAAAGCAGCTGAGCTCCGCTTTCGGATTAGCTGCGAGCTGTTTGGAAACATTTTTCTTTTTGCCTGTCTGAATGTAGAGTTTTCCGTTGAAAATATCGATTGTTCCGAACGGGCGCACTCTCGGCTGGCCGTTTTCTTCGACCGTTGCCAGATAATAAGTTCTGCACTGTTTGATAAATTCATAGACTGACTGCATGGTTAATTCCTCCGTTTTTTCGGTTTTTTCAGGTTTTGCCGGACTGATTGTCGCAACCTCTGCCGGTTTTACGCTGTTTTCCTTGGTTTGTTCCTTTCCGTCACCGTTCTGGCACGAAAAAAGAAGCAAAATTGAAATCATAATTCCTAAAATAGCACTTTTTTTCATGAACCCCCCTTTTCTCAACAATATCAACAAATAGCACTCTATTCTTCGCTATTTCGTAAAAGAGTAAAGATTTTTCGTTAAGCTTCAGTTTCAATTTGCGAAAAAGTGAGTATAATCGCTCGTTTTTTGATTTTGGAAGGAAAAATGTACGTTCTGACCTTAGCTTTTTGCGGCAAAAATTATCACGGCTGGCAGTCGCAGGAAAACGCGATAACCATTCAAAGAGTTCTGAAAGACGTGGTTTCAGAGATATTCAGAACTGAAACCCCTTTTCCATCGGGGTGCAGCAGAACCGATGCCGGTGTCCACGCTCTTGAATTTATTGCAACTATCCCTGAACTCAGAAATATTCCGCCCGAAAATTTCCGGAAAGGGCTCAACTCGTTTCTTCCCTCGGATATTCGCGTTACCAAACTTGAAATAGTTGAAGGAATGCACGACGGACGCGAATTTGTTGCCGGAAAGCACTACCGCTACATGATTTGCACGAAACCGGCGGCATCTCCTTTTGCGGCGGACTTTTCGTGGCACAGCGGATATCCGCTTGATATCGCAAAAATGAAAGCGGCGATAAAACATTTCGAGGGAATCCACGATTTCGCCTCGTTCATGTCTTCGGGAAGCGATGTCAAAACGACTGTCCGCACAATTCACAAAGCGAAAATTACCGAGTTTAAAGACTATCTCGCCCTCGATTTTTCGGGTGACGGTTTTCTGAAACATCAGATCCGAATCATGGCCGGAACTTTGGTTGGAGTAGGCCGCGGCAGGTTTGAGCCAGACGACATTCCGCGCCTCATCGAAGCGAAAAACCGCAATCTTGTGCCGCATACTCTTCCCGGAAGCGGGCTTTTCCTCTACAAACTTTTCAGAACACCTGAAGAACTGCTTTCCTACGAATTCCCTGAAACATTTGAAGGAATGGTGTGGTGATTATTTCTCGACAGTAGGCAATTTGAAATTCATGCCGTCGTAGACTTTCCCGTAGAAAATGTAGTGGTAGACGGCGTAGTTGGTCATAACTTTTTTGACGTAGTTTCTTGTCTGGAAAATCGGGATATCCTCGATAAATTCGTCAAGTTCACGCTCCGGGTCGTTTTCAAGCCACTTCTTGATTCTGTTCGGACCCGCATTGTAAGAGGCTGCGGCAAGTGCGATCTGTCCGTCAAATTTTTTAACTAAATCGGCGAGGAATCTGACACCGAACCTTATGTTTGTGAGGGGTTTCTGCAGGTCTTTTGTCTCTATTTTGCCGTAGTTTTCACGCGTTGCAAGGGTCTGCGCAGTGCCTGGAAGAAGCTGCAATAGTCCGATTGCGTAGCTGCTTGAAATCGCCGAAGTGTCGAAAAGGCTTTCCTGACGCGCTATCGAAAAGACGAATATTGGCGAAACATCGTAAAAATCGCAGTGGGCGAGGATCTCTTCTTCAAAAGCGACGGTATAGCGCAGTTTGAAATACTCTTTCGAAGTGTTTGAAAAATTGCTTATCGATTTCAGGATATTCGCTGCAAGTGTATGATTATTCACGGTTTTTGCGGCATAACTCGCAACAAGCCTGTCAATTTCGTCTCCGTCGTTATCAATGGTTTTTGCAGCGTTTTTAAGCACTTTTGCCGTAATGTTTTTGTCTGCCGTAACCATTGCCGCAATTATCCATTCCGTTTCGGGCAGCATGGTGTCATCGTGGAATTTCGCTTTTTCGCTGGTCTGAACTTTGTTTTCCGCGCATTTAATGTTGTTGCTTTTTAATCTGCCTGCCGCGAAAGAACCGTAGAAAGAAGCAGGAATTTTTGCCGCAAGTTCGCAGTAAAGTTCCTGTGAAACCTCCTTCTCACCGAGCTTTTCAGCAACTCTCGCAAACCAGTAAGTTGCTCTCTGGTGGTCGTAGCTCATTTCATTTGTGGCTGAAATTATCGAAGAAAGTATTTTTTGCGCATCTTTGAACTTTCCCCGTTTGTAGTCTATCCAGAAGTTGAGGAAGCGTGCGATTTCAATTTTCCCCGAATGAGGGTAGGAGTCGATAAAATTTTTGTAATATTTTTCGGCATCTTCCAAAAGTCCTGCAAGACGCGCCATGTCGGCCGCCATATAAAGAAATTCGCCGGAAGCTTCTTCGTCCTTTGATTTAAAGCGCTCGTAGGCCGCAAGATAAAGTTCTATAGCCTTTTCGTTTTTACCTAAAGCGGCTTCGGAGTAAGCATATTCGCTGTAAAACTTGTAAATATCGCTGTCCGAGAGTTCTTCGTTCATGCAGAAAGGTTCTAGCTTTGCGTAAATTGCTTCAGCCTGGGTGTGCTCGCGCCGTTTAGTATATGACATCGCACGGTAAAGATGGGCTCTCCAGTCGTAAGGTTTCGCATAATTTTTGTTCGGGAACCAGCCTGAAGCCATCTGAATCACCTGTTTGTAACGCACTTTGCGGTAGTTGTATTCAAGGCTCCAGATTTTGAACTCGCTGTGGGCTTTGTTCCCTAATTTTTTGGAATGCTGCTCGACAATTTTTGAAAAAGTGTCATATACCGATTCGGGAAACGCGATATTCAGCGTCCTCAGATACGCAAGTCCGCTTTCCGGGTCGCGCTTTAAAAGTTCTGTGACATAAAACTGCGTGAGAGTCGGGCTGTTTCCCTGCCGGTAATCTTCCATGAACTGTTTCACATTCCCCGAAAGATAGAGTTTTTTTAGGTATATCGAATAGAGACTTTTTGCCGAGCTTTCAGGAAGTAGAGCAAGATAACTCTTTAATTTTTCTAAAGAAATGTTTTCCCAATTCTCAGAAGCATAAAGGTATAGGCCGGCACTTTTCTCCCTGTCGCTCATCAAGGTGAGATACTCTTCCGGATTTTTGGATTTATCCTGGGATTTCAGCGCCTCAAAAAAGAGAATGCGGCATGAAAAAGTGTCTCCAGATTTGCAGAAATCTTCTTTTTCTTCGAGAGTAAACTGTTGAAAATACATAATTTTCTGTTCAATATGCTTTTCAATATCGCTTCCTGAAAAATCAAAGAGAAGAGATGAGAAAAAAAGTTGCAGAATGAAAATTGAAGAAGAGATCATTGTTCGTTTATAAGGCCGGCCGCGATATTTGTCTGTTTTGCGAGGACTGTTGCGAGCTGGGTGAGAAGTTTCACGCCGATTATCGGTTCTTCCGCAACTATTTTGTCAAAAGCCGACTTCTTTATGACGAGAAAAGATGAAGTTTTATCCAGAAAAAGGTTGTATGCGGGCATTTCGCCGCTCAAAAACGAGACATCACCTATATGATCTCCGCTGCGGAATGTTTTGAGAAGTTTACTTCCCTTGAGTGCAGAAACTTTTCCGTCAAGAATGATGAAAAGCTCTCTGTCTTCTGCCGATATTTTGGAAATGACATCATACTTGTTGTAAGTTCTGATTTCGACTTGCGCCATGACTGCTAGCAGTTCGCGGTACTCAAGATCCTTGAAAAGCTCAATTGAACGTATCTTGTCGAATTTTTTGACAAATTCCCGCGTTCCCGTCACTTCTTCTTCGTCTAAACTGAACACGGAAACGAGTATCATCGAGACATTGTCAGGTGCCCCGTTTTGATAAACGATATCCGTCATGGAGCGCATAGCTTCTTTCAGCCGTTCCTTTTCTTTCTGTGCATTTTCGAAGTTGTCGGCAAAAATTGTGCCGAAATCGGGCGTGTCGCAGCCGAGACCGTTGTAAAGTCCGTCGGAACAGAGAAGGTATTTGTCTTCGGGAAGTATTGCAAAAGTCAGTTTTTCAGGTTCTACATACTCCTGAACACCGACAGCTTTTGTCAGAACTCCGCTGAATTTTGCATCAAAAATTCCGGAGTAGTCACCGAACTGCTTTCTGTAATCGTTGATGAACGTGTGATCCGTAGAAAGCTGCGTGACTTCGCCGTTTCTGATCATATATAGTCTTGAATCCCCGGCATGGACCATAAAACCGGTGCTGTCGATAACAAGAAGCGCTGTGAGAGTAGTCCCCATTCTGCCGTCAATATCACGCCGGCTGGCCTCTTTGAAGACTTTTGCATTGGCGTTTCTCAGAGCATCAGCAAGCATATCAAGCACCTGTGTTTTGTTTTCCGCGCTTGAATTCATTTGGAATGCGTCGATGACAGCTCTGTTTTCAGTCACAAAATCGCGTAGAGTGTTCACCGCCGTTTCAGAAGCGATTTCACCGCAAAGCTCGCCGCCCATGCCGTCAGCGATTGCAAAAAGTCCGAGTTCAGGCAGTTCAAGAAGATTGTCTTCGTTGTTTTTTCTCACCAACCCTTTGTCCGTAAGACTCATTGACAGGAATTTCATGGTGCACCCCCGCAAACAGATTTCAGGCGGTATTTTAATAAAACTGAGAAAAAATTCAATAAAGATCGGTTTTTGATTGGATTTATTTCACGTTGAGCGAATAGATGCCGTCCCAGCCGGCTGCGATGTAAATTTTTCCGTCAATAAACTGTGGTTCAGCGCTGTAGTTGTCACGATAACCGTAATAACTGTATGAATTTGCAAATGAAATGTCGTCACTGCCTGATTTTTCATTGCCGTCCGGAGCGATGTAAGTCCAGCCGTCAGTAGTCGAAACAAGCAGACCGCCGTTGTTTACATTGAGAATTGATTTCGCATTGTCAAACGATTTTTTGTAGAGTTCTCTGCCGTCAGCCGCCGAAATAACTCTGACTTCTGTTGTTCCGCTGGTTCTGTAGGAGCAGGTATTCCACTCTTCGCCAGTAGACGTCTTTACGAAGAAAACTTTGTCGTTTTTAGCGTAAACATTACTTGCAATAGATTCATATTTGCCGTCAGAGTAACCGTATGAATTGGTCAAAGTCTCTTTTTTGACAACTTTTACAGCCGTTTTGCTGTCGTTAAGCTTAAGAATGTAGAAATCGGAAGTTCCTGAACTTGACCAGTAGTAGTCATCGTTACTGCTTGTATAGTCTTCACCGTTCTCATAGTCATAGATTGTCGGGGTCTGTGTGTAGAGATATTTTGCATCCTTGCTGATTCCGACAATTTCGCCAGGGATATTAACACGCTGGTTTTCTTTCGGGCTCGACGGGTTGCCTGCATCGTAGGAAAGCGCATAGCAGAGATACTGGTCGCCGTTTTCCGGGTCCTCTTTTTTGAGTTTGCAGCCGCTTGACCAGAAACTGTCTTTGAGTGCAAAAATTTTCCTTCCGTTGTCAAGGAAGTCATAATCGAAATCGAAATCTGTTGTTTTTATCCCGTTTTCCGGCTTGTTCATGTTAAACAGTCTCATTCTCATTCTTGATCCGGAATGATCTTCATACCAGTCTCTGTTTTCAATAACAGAAGCGATGACATTGTTTTCTGAAGCGTTCAAAATATAGGTAAGTTCGTCCTTTCCCGCAGAAAAGTCACCGACTTCTTCAAATTTGCCGTCATCACTGAATTTGATGACTTTTATACTGGGCTCCATTTCATCGGTTTTGCTGTTGTAGAGTAAGCGGTGAATGTATGCGAAATTACTGTTTTTTGTCAGATTTACTTCTGCATAAAATGATTCACCTGGCAGTGTTTTTGTAGTCCAGATCGTTTCGCCTGTGTTTTTGTCGTAAGCATTGAAATTCAGATGGTCGTTATCGAACCCGCAAAGCGCTTTTCCGCAATTTGTAACGCCGTTGACATAGGCAGCGAGTGTAAGTTCCGAGAGAATTTTCGGATTGTCGCGATCGCTTGCATCAGCAGTTACAAGATGGCTTTCGCCGATGCTGAAAATAAGGTCCTGAATCGCTACGCCGCGTCTTACATAACTATCGGAAGCGATGTAACCGCGAGTTTTAAGGCCTTTGTCAAGGTCGAAATCGACAAGGTAAAGTTTGTAGCGGCTTGTCCAGTCATCGCCGTAATCAGTAACAGGATAGAGGATAAGTCCGAGTTCGTCGAAGATTTTAAATGCTTTCCAGTCGTATTCCGCTTCGCTGTAGCTGTATCCGGAACCAACTTCGACAGTATTTATCTCTTTCGGGTTTTCGGGGTCAGCGACATCGTAGAGGCTGATTTTGGAAGTGTTTCCGTCGCGTCCTGCTGCAAGGATTTTTGTTCCTCTGACTTCCAGGTGTGTTGACCAGCCGGGAACTTCAAGTTCGCCGAGCTGCTTCAAGTTTGCCGGATCAGAAATATCTATTACATGAAGCGGGTCCTGCTGGAAATAGGTAACGGCATACATTCTGTTGCCTTCGAATTTTGTACCGTAAAGCTGCTGGTCGGTCATAAAAACGAGTTTATCGAGCTTTTTGATGTTTTTCGGATCGCTGACATCGAAACTTTCGATGAAGGAATCGCCGTTTCCCCATTCCGATGACGAACTTACAGCGAAGAAAGTGTTGCCGGTTTCGTGCATTTTCCAGCGGTCGCTCATGAAACCTTCAGTTCTGAACTCGGCCTTCTTTACGATTTTTCCTTCAGGATCGCTGATATCGAACATCGTTACAGGATAACCTTTATCATAGTCTTCGGTCCAGTAGTATGTGTCGGCTTCGGCGACATAAATCGACTTCTGCGAAACATAAAGCGTATATCCGTATCCTTCGACCGAAACCTTGTCTGCCATTTTTATATTTTCCGGATCTTTGACATTGATCGACATGATCGAAATCTGGTCTTTTCCGGACTCGCCGCCGTCGCCGTCGCAGCCGTACCAGTAATAGGTGTATTCAGTAGAAGCGACATAAATAACGTCTCCGACCTGTCTCGAATCGGTTATCCAGCCTTCGATCTCGAATTCGCCGATGAGTTTCAGATCTGTCGGATCTTCGGTGTTTACTACCATGAGTTTGGAATAAGTCTTGTTGGAATAGTAGATTTCGTCGTATTCGTAGCTCGAATTCGTGTAGCTTACGAGGATGTAAGCTCTCCCTTCCTGAAGATACATCTCGCCGACATATCCCTGGAATCTGAGAGTGTCGAGGATTTTCAAATGTTCCGGGTCTTTTATATCGACTGCAATCAGACCTTTGTACTGGTTTGCGAGCCAGAGAACATTTCCGTCGAACTTGTAAATATCAGATTCAACGATTTCTCGTTCGGCGTTACCGCTTCCGTTCTCCGCATCGTCGCTCGGAGCCTCGGCATCAGCCGCATCTTCAGCATAGCCTTCATCATAGTCTCCGCCCTTGACGGCAGAAGAGCCTTCGACAGTGACAAACTCTTCGGTTCCGTCGCCTTCATACTCTTCTTTTCCCTCTTTTCCACCGTTGTTGTTCTTTGAATCTCCGCACGAAACGAAGAAACAAATCGACAGGAATAAAACTGCCAGCAATTTGAAAAACTTACTCATAACGACCTCCGTCAAAAAATGATAAAAAAGCAACAAATTCTTTCAATTCTCAACAAAAATAACAAAAACACAATAGTTTAGTTACACATATGGTCGATTTTTCTGATAATTTTTTTTTAAAAAGTGAAAATTTTTCAGATTATTTCACATCGAAAGAATAAAAACCGTAATCGCCCGCCGGAATATGGATTATGCCGTCAAGCAGCTGTGCTTCGGAAAGAATCATTCCGCTCATGTCGGCAGGGGCGGTAAGATGTTTTGATTTGCCGTTTTCATCAATATAAATCAGGTCTTCAGTCGTTTTGAGGATGATTCCGCCGTCTTTGACGCTGCCGCTCTCCATAATATTTTCAAAAGAGCCGTGATAAAGCTCTTTTCCCGATTCTGACGAAACAAGCCTTATGTCATAATGCGCATCGTTTCTGTAGCGGCACTGGCTCCAGTCGGCACCGGTTGAGTCCTTGATGAAGAAAACCTTGTCATTTTTTATGAAGAACGAGTTCAAAACGGTGTTGAGTTTACTGTTTATGGAGCTGTAGGAATCGTCAAAAGTCTCTTGTTTTACAACGGTTACGCCGTTTTTGTCTTCATTGAGTTTTAAAATGTAGAAATCAAAAGAATCGATGTTTTTCCAGTTCGTGCCTGTATGATCTTCTCTGCGGAAAGTGCGCGGAGTTGTTGTGTATAAGTATTTTCCGTTTTCGCTTATTCCGACAAGTTCTCCCGGAATATTGATCCTTTTTCCGGCTTTAGGGTTTGCCGGATCGCTCACATCAAAAGGAAGTGCGTAGCAGAAAAATTCGTCAGCTTCATTTTCTTTCGCTTTTTTGCGTTTGCAGCCGCTTGTCCAGAAGGTGTTTTCAGTTGCAAAAATATTGTGTCCGCAGCTCAGGTTGTCGTAGTCGAAGTAAAAATCGGAGGCATTTATCCCTTTTTCGGGACTGTTCAAGTCAAAAAATTTGATTTTCGGTTCTTTAGGACGGTTGCCTTCTTCATCAAATTCGCCGTATTTGATGGCGAACATCGAGAGAGCGTTATTGTCTGAAAGAACGGGCCGGCCTTTATAGGAGGTATCGGCTTTGAAGGGAAATTCCCCAGTTTCCTCGAAACCACTTTCTTCGCCTAATTTCACGATTTTGACATAAGGGGTAAAGTTTTCGGTTTCACTTTCTTCATCACTGACATAGTAAGCAGTCATAAATTCATCCCAGGGATAATATAAGTCTGTGTGTTTGAAAATATAGGCGTAACTGCTGTTTTTAAGCAGTGTTATGTCATCGTTACTGTTTTTCTTGTCGCTGAAAGGAGTACTTTCCCATATTTTTTCGTCTGTTTTGCCGTTGTATGCTTCAACTTCCGAATCTTTGACGACGCAAAGCGATTTCCCGCACTTTGCGGTACTGGAAAAGTAAGGTGCAAAGGAGATTTGATGCATGATTTTCGGATTGTCGCGGTCTGCTGCATCAACCGCACTAAGGTGTTTTTCGCCTACGCTGAAAATCAGGTCATTGACTGCGATACCGTATATCATTTCATTTCGAGAGTCGATAAATCCTCGTGTTTTCAGACCTTTTTCCTGATCGAAATCTATAAGATGAAGTTTGTATTGTAGGCGAGCAGAACTGAAATCCTCAAGATAGGGATACAGGATCAGACCTGCTTCATCGTAAACTTTGAATGCTTTTTTGTAGAATTCGTCATTGGTATAGCCGATGCGTGAATTTTTCTTGATCGTAACGGTATTGATTTCTTTGGGGTTTTCCGGATCTTCCGCATCGTACATGGCTATTTTTGCCGTTTCATAGTTGTAGTAAGAAAATCCTGCAAGAAATTTGTTGTTTTTAACTGCAAGAATTTTGTAAGTGTTTTCCGGTACTTTGAGTTCTCCCAGAAATCTGATGTATGCCGGATCGGAAATGTCGATGACGAGAGGCGGATATTTCGGAAAAAAAGTGGTAAGTGCATAAATTCTGTCGCCGTCGAATATGACATCGCTTAGCGGACTGCTGCTGTTCGACCATAAAAATTCCCGATAGTCGATCTGTTCTATATTTTCGGGATCGCCGACATCAAAACTTTCGACAATGCACTTTCCTCCCCAGTTGTCGGAAGTGGTTACAGTGTAGAGAACGCCGTCTTTTTCCTTCATTGTCCATGCGGCATTCAGATATCCTTTGGTCGAAAATTCGGTTTTTTTGATGATTTCCCCTTCCGGGTCGCTTATGTCGAACCTTATTATCGGATAACCGAAAGTATGCTCGTGATTCCAGGCATAGAAATATGCTTCGGCGGCATATACCGCTTTCTGCGAAACATACACAGTGGTAAAATCGGCACCGTCTGCACTTTCTCCGTAAACCTGTTTGATATTTCCGGGGTCTTTGACATTTATCGATATGACCGCAACTCTGTCAAGTCCGCCATATCCGCTGTCACCGCTGCAATCGTTCCACGAATAACCTTTTTCGAGCGATGCAGCATAAATCACATCTCCTGTCTGCACAGAACCGACGATTTCTCCTTTTATTTCGAACTTACTCAAAATTGACATGTTTTCAGGATCTTTTATGTCAACGGTTATGATTTTTGAGTAAGATTTTGTGTAGGAGTAAATTTCGCCCGAGTCGTAGCTGTATTCTGTACTCGGATAGACAACAACAACGTAAGAGACATCGTCCTTAAAATAAATTTCTTTGACGATTCCCTGAAACCGGACAAAACCGAGAAGCTTGAGATTTTTCGGATCGTGGATATCAACCGCAGTCAGACCTTTATCTTTGCTCGCCAGCCAGAGAATATCGCCGTCAATTTTGTAGATATCGGGATAAACCGGCTTTTCTTCATATTCATCTTCGCCGCTTTCAGGTTCTTCGCGTTCGCAGGTCGAATCGGGACTGTATGCATAACCAAGCGTTACAAACTGTTCCGTGCCGTCGCCTTTGTATTCATCCTCTTCCGTATCTTCGTCGGTGTTTTCGCTGTCACTGTCATTTTCACAGTTGTTTTTTTCGCCGTCTGTATCACCGTTAGATTCATTTTCATTATCAGTGTCTGCAATACATTCCTGTTTCGAGCCACCGCCGCTGCACGCAGTGAAAATGAAAAGAAAAATTGCAAAAACTGCGAAAAATTTGATGATTTTTTCCATGACGACCCCGCTAAAGAACGAAAGATTTTATACAAAAAGAGCCTAAACACAATAGTTTAGTTACATGCAAGGCCGGTTTTTCTGATAATTTTTTAAAAAAAAGTGATTTTTTTCAGATTGTGCCCTGTTTGCTTCGCAGCCTTGAATTCCTTGACACAAATTCCGCTAATTTATATAACGCGGCCGTTTTTTGGTTTAATTAACTTTTGGAGGAAAAAATGAAAAAAATCGCATTGCTGCTGCTTGCAGTCGTCTTCAGCTGCCTCTTAGTCTATGCTGAGACAAAACAGCCCGAACAGGCGGCAAAACCTACTGCCGCTGCTCCTGCAAAACAACTTCAGTGGGCAAAATATCCTGTGTTTATGGCAACTTGGGAAAAAGCCTACGGATATTGTGAAAATCTTGAGGAAGGCGGCTTTAAAGACTGGCGCCTTCCCACTATCGACGAACTCCGCTCGATAGTTAAGAAATGCCCCGAAACTGCTACCGGCGGAAAGTGCCTGATCAGCGACAAAAGCGGCAAACTCAGCCTGAACGACTACGACAAACAGGCTTGCCGCGGCTGCCGCAAAGGAGGATTCGACCTTCCGGGGAACGGCTGGTTCTGGTCTGCTTCACAGGTAACTGGCACAGACCACTTCTGGGTAATCAGCTTCAAAAACACAAGAATCTCGAACGCGAAAAGAGTCGTTCCCTACAACGCTTACTGCGTCAGATAAAATTTCTGAAAATTAAAAAAATCTTAGAAAACTACGCCGAGATAAACATTCAGGTAGTGGAAGAAGGAAGTATCGTGTTCATCTGTATCAAGACCGGAGAATGGAACGCCGAACTGGTATCTCAAGCCTGTACGCATTCCGCTTTTGTTTGCATAGTCTATGCCGATAAAAGGCTCTAGCGCATTCGGAAGGCCTTTGCCGCCAAGGGAATTCTTTTCTTTGAGCGCCATCGTGTAGGTGAGTCCGAGATATCCTTTGAGGTCGTCAAGGAAGAAGTAGGTGGCGGTTAAACTTGCGTAGTAACCAGCAGTAAATCTGCCGAGGAACTGGTTCCACAAAGCCGAATTGAAGTTGTAATCCTTGTTGAAGCGGAAGTTCTCAACAGTTCTGTCGCTTTTTGTTGAAGAGTTGTTGATTGAGTTTCCCGGAGTGTTCCACGAGTCGCCCTGAACTTTCTCGGCATCATCAGGAGAAGCGATACCGGTAAGAAGGCCAATATGGAATTTTTTCGGAATTACGCGGAAGCCTAAATCAACTGCCCAGCCGACCATCTGTGTTTTTACAGATTTTTCCCTGCCGTCATCCAAACGGACTTTACCGATGGTTCCGGTAAGAAAAGCGAGCTCGGTTTTTAAAGCGAAAAATTTGTAATAAAGATTCAGCCACGCATCGAGTTTCCAGAGTTTAGCGCCTTGTCCGGTGTAGGCATAGACAGTGTCCGGATCAACGAAGTGATCGTCTGTCGGTTCTACATATCCGTCGTTTTCATCTGATTTTGTCCATTTGCCTGAAGCAGTGTTTTTCCATGAGAACATGACCATTGCTCCGACTTCGACGGCAGTTTTTTCGTTAAGGATTTTGTTTTCGAGAACGGCCGGATCATCTTCCTGCATCGTGAACATGAGGCTGACATTGAAGCCGTCATCCTTCTGAGAAGCATCAATGAAGTAGTCGTGATATTTGTCGAGAAGTCCTGTAGAAGCAAGGTCAAAAGCGGGGATAAGCTTGAATCCCATGATCGGAATTGTGAGCTGGATTCTGTCAAGATAGTTACCGCTCGAAAGAGAATTGAATTTGTTGCCGTCGCTGTAAAGGATTCCGAGACCCCAATTGAAAGGCATTCTTCCGACTTTGAGCTGGCCGATAGGAGTGTCGAAAACACCCCAGAGACCTTCAAAAACTATGTTTGCCGAGGTGGAAAGTTGAGCATCGCGCAGAAGTCCGTTCTCTTTTTTGTCAAATTCATAGTTGTCTGCACCCATTGCGGTGTTGCCAAAAATAGAAAGTTTGGTGTGGATTTCCATTGTTTCGGCAATGTTTATTACCGGTTCAAGATGCAGTTTGAGCCAAGCCCAGTTCAAAACATGCTCGTTCGTCGAACGCGTCACTTTTTCACCGGTGGTTTCATCTGTTACGACTTTGTTTATTGTGTTTCTTGAAGTCATGTACGGGTTGTTGCCGCTGAGCTTCATGTTGTAAGAGAATGTGTTCGCAACATTGAAATAACCGTAGAGCTCGAAATATTTTACAGGTTTTCCCTGCTGGATTTTGACGAGAGGCGCATCGGTGGCAGATTCTTCTTCGGCGATAAATTCCTGACCGTCCTGAAGTTCATCATCATCTTGTTCGGAAGTTTCAGTATTTTCGGAAGGAGTCTCCTTGCTTTCTTCGGCATTTTCAGCAGGTTCTTCTTTCTGTTCGGTTTCTGTTACCGCAGGTGCTTCGGCAGGTTCTTCTTTTTGATCTGTTTCAGCTTTGGCAGCTTCTTCAGAAGGAGCGGAAGCTGTTTCTTCTGGCGCTTTGTTGTCAGTTTCAGCTTCTTCTTCAGCTGTTTCCTGAGGCAAAAGCGTGAAGCAGAAAACGAAAACCATTAAAAAAACAAAAATTTTAGGCATAAAACCCTCCTATTTACCGAGGTCTTCAAGGGTTACGATTTTTATTTTGTTGGCTAGGAGAATCTCTTCTGTCGCAGCCATGTCCCATGTTTTTATTGCGATCAGAGCTGAATTCTTTCCGGAAGCCAGCGTGTATATGTAGTCAATATTGACATCGTTCTCGCTGAGGAGGCGCGCTATTTCAAGCAGTTCGCCCGGTTTGTCCTTGAGATCTACGACAATGATTTTTACGACATTGTGCGAAAGATCCATTTTTTTCAGTATCTCGCTGGTTTTTTTAGTATCGTTCACAACAAGCCTGAGTTCGCCCAAAGCCGCTGTTTCATTTATTGTAAGACCGAGAATATTGATATTGCCTTCACTGATGGATTCAAGAATCTTCTTCAAAACACCAGGTTCATTTCTTAAAAGCACTGAAATCTGCTCAACTCTCATTTTTTCCTCCAAAAATAAAAAACCTTGAAAACATATCATCGAAAAACGGCCGATGTCAAAATATTTTAGGGATATATCGTCATTCTGAGTGTTCTCGCCGTCATTCTGAGTGAAGCGAAGAATCTTAAAGATATTTCGCTATGCTCAATATGACGATAGATATTTCGCTATGCTCAATATGACAAACCTGCAGACGAGCCGTCAACGCTCAGGTAAAAATCTGAATTTTTTTGCCGAAAGCGCTTTTTTTCCTAAAATACAGCGTTTTTTTTGTTGGAGAAATGGAAATGGAAGTAAGTTTCAGCGAAAAATGTTTTGTCTGCGGAAAAAATAATCCGGACGGTCTTCATCTTGACATACACCGCGACAACGAAAAAAAAGCTGCTTGGGCGGAAATAGCCGTTCCCGAAAAATTCTGTGGCTGGGAAGGAATAATCCACGGCGGAATAATCTCGACTCTCCTTGACGAGATCATGGCATACTCGGCTTTCACCCACGACGAAAAAGGGGTCACAGGCGAAATCAGCGTCCGCTTCAGAAAACCGATGCCCTCGAATAAAACGGTAAAAGTTGAAGGCTGCGTCGAATCGGAAAGAGGCCGTGTTCTCTGCACAACCGGAAAAATCACCCTCGAAGGTGAACTGATTGCTGAAGCGACTGCAAAAATGGTAAGATTAGTTTAGAGAAAAATCATGGTAAAGAAAACTGTTTTGGTAACGGGAGGTGCCGGATTTGTCGGCTCTCATCTCTGCAAAGCCCTTCTGGAACGCGGCAATCACGTTGTCTGCATTGACAACTTCATCAGCGGAAGACTCACGAACATCGAGCCGCTTAAAAAGAATCCCGAATTCGACCTTCTCATCCACGACGTGACAGAGCCTTACAACTTTTATGTCGATGAAATCTTTAATTTAGCGTGTCCGGCAAGTCCGATTTTCTATCAGCGCGACCCTATCGCGACTTATAAAACGACAGTTCTTGGTGCAATAAACGCTCTTGACCTTGCTCTCAGATGGAACGCGAAAATTTTTCAGGCTTCAACCAGCGAAGTTTACGGCGACGCTCTGGTTCATCCTCAGCCTGAAAGTTATTGGGGAAATGTCAATCCGCACGGTGTCAGAAGCTGTTACGACGAAGGAAAGCGCGGAGCGGAATCTCTTTTTTTTGATTATTTCCGCAAACATAAAATACGCATTAAAGTTGCAAGAATATTCAATACTTATGGTCCAAATATGAATGTTGACGACGGCAGGGTTGTAAGCAACTTCATAATTCAGGCTCTCCAGAACCGCGACATTACGGTTTACGGTGACGGAAAGCAGACCCGCAGTTTCTGCTATGTCGATGACCTTATCCGCGGAATGCTCGCTCTCATGGATTCCGACGATTCGGTCACAGGCCCTGTAAACCTCGGAAATCCCGGCGAATTCACAATGCTCGAACTTGCTGATAAAGTTCTTGCGCAAACTAAAAGCAAGTCAAAACTCGTCTTCATGCCGCTTCCCGGCGATGATCCGCGTGTCCGCCGCCCAGATATAACTCTTGCGGAAACACTTCTTGGCTGGAAACCTGAAATACCTCTTGACGAAGGTTTGAGAAGAACTATCGAATATTTCAAGGGAATTCTCTGATTCAAGCACAAATAAAAAAGGCCGGAAAAATCCGGCCTCTGTTGTGGCAAGATGACCGACTCTACTTTTTACTTTTTTTAGGAGATTCCTTCTTTTCTTTTGCGCAGACTTTGCAGAATTTGTAGCCGTTTTCCAGCGCTTCTTCTTCGGATGAGAAAGTTTTGGTACAACCTTTGCAGTCGTAGTAACGGCAAGTAGATTTGTGGCAGGTTTTGGTGTCGGGATTGCAGTGAATCTCGGCTGCAAAAATGCAAGTGAAAGAAAACAACATCGTGATAACAACAAAAATTTTCAAAAGGTTTCTTTTCATAAAACTCTCCTTCAAAAAAACAATAAAAAGACGATGTATTATTTAACTATAATTTCAGATTTGTCAACAAATTTTTAACAAAAATTAGAAAAAATTATTTAAATATCAGAAAACATTGAAAATAAAAAGTTGAAAACGTGTTGAAAACTGTGTCTGGAGTTTGATTAAATACTTAGAGTTGCGGTTATATTATTTGTTGAATTCGTTAAGCTTGTCTTCGAGAAGTTTTTTGATTTCGGCCATTCTTTCAGGTGTTTCGGCTTCAACTCTCATGACGATTACGTTCTGAGTGTTGCTCGGTCTCATTAAGCCCCAGCCGTCTTTGAAAGTGACTCTGACACCGTCGATGTCGTTCACTTCGTATCCGCCGTCTTTGAAGAATTTCACAACGTTTTCAACTATTTGGAATTTCTTCGTTTCGTCGACTTCGATTCTGAGTTCAGGTGTCGAGAAAGTTTCGGGAATTCCTTCAAGAAGTTTGTCGAAATCAGCTCCATGTTTTCCGATTATCTCAAGCATTCTGAATGCGGAATAGATCGCGCAGTCATATCCGAAGAAGCGCTGTTTGAAGAAAACGTGTCCGCTCATTTCGCCGCCGAAAGCAGCTCCAATCTCTTTCATCTTTGCTTTTATCAGCGAATGTCCGGCCTTCCACATTACGGGTTTGCCGCCGTGAGCCGCAATGTCATCGTAAAGAGTCTTGCTGCACTTTACGTCGCCGACTATCGCTGCGCCCGGAACTTCTTCGAGAACGCTTCTTGCGAAAATATTGAGGATCTTGTCACCCCAGATGATCTTTCCGTTTCTGTCAACGATGCCTATTCTGTCTGCATCACCGTCAAAACCGATGCCGAGGTCCGCGCCGTTTTCCTTTACCGCAGTTATCATTTTCTGGATGTAAGCTTCGACCGTCGGATCGGGGTGATGGTTCGGGAATCTGCCGTCCGGCTCTTCGAAAATGCTGATGACGTTGAGCCCCATCTTGCGCATGATCGGAACTGCGACGAAACCGCCGACACCGTTGCCCGCATCGACGACGAGCTTTATTTTTTCAGGATGTTCGATGCGTATCGTCTTGAATATGAACTTTTCAAAGTCGGGAATGATGTTGTAAGTGCTGTTCGTTCCCTTCTTTTCCGGATTCAGGAAGTCGTCGGCTTCCATGATGTCTGCGATTTCCTGAATTCCGTCGCCGTAGACCGGAAGGTCGATGAGGTTGACCTTGAAACCGTTGTATTCAGGCGGGTTGTGGCTTCCCGTAATCATGACAGCGCCCTGAACGTCGGTGTTGAACATCGAAAAATAGCAGAGACCCGTCGGGATCATGCCGAGAAAAACGGTGTCGATGCCGCTGTCGTTGAAACCTTTTATCATAGCCTGTGCAAAGGAGGGCGAGCTCAGTCTTGCGTCGTGACCGATAGATACCGTCTTGAAGGCAGGTAGTTTTTTCTTGTAGAAACTTGCACATCCCCGCGCCAGATTGTAAGCAAAATCGTCAGTTAAATCGACGTTGACATAGCCTCTGACATCATACTGTCTGAAAATTGTTCTGTTGATTTTCATCTTTCTCTCCGCAAAAAGTCTTTAAAAAAACCGCAGTATTTTAGCAGAAATTATTTTTTTGTAAATTGGTGCGACTGCTTCGACAAGCTCAGCAACCGCTAAACAGGTCCCTGAGCCGGTCGAAGGGAGCGGATTTATTTCGACAAGCTCAGCAACCGAGAAATTTTTCTTGATTTAACTTGTTCCGACAGCATAATTAGGCGTTTTGTTGATGTTTAAAGGTGTGATTTGGCTGAAAATTTTAAAAATATTCTTGTCTTTGACGCTTCTTCTTCAAATATTTTTTTCGGCGGCGTGTGCGGTGGTAAAACTGTTTTTATGGCGGAAAATTTTGAGAAATCAAAACTAAGCCGTTATCTTCCGGAAGAATTTGAAAAAACTGTCGCAAACCTTGATTTTACGGAACTTCCGCGCGTCATTATCGGCAACGGGCCCGGAGCTTTTACGGGAATAAAGACAGGAACGGCATTTTTTCTGGCATACATCTATTCGCTCGGAATAAAAACTGTCGAAACAGTCAGTTCGTTTTCGTTCATTTCGGCTCTTTTAGAGCCTTGCGCTGAAGATGTGAGAATCGTTCTTATTCCCTTCAATAAAGGCGAATATTTCGCGGCTGTTCTGGATAAAAACAATAAAATCCTGCGCGGAGACATTTTCATAAAGCCGCCTTACGACACAATCGGCGCTTTTTTTGAAGGTTTCCATGGCAAAAAAGCAGACATTGTTGCTCCGATAGAGTGCGGAAATGAAATCGTTCCCGAACTGGAAAAGATTTTTTCAGTCAGCGAAGTGCGTTTCACAGTTTTTTCTTTCAATCCCGGCAGATTTGACGCGCTTCCCGACACGAAAACAGTTGATATTGCTGAGGAACCTTATATCGTTAACCATGTGATAATGCCTGCAAATCTAAATAGTAACGGCAATTTTTACGTTGAAGCCGAGCTTCAGGAGGCAAAAATGGGTCAGGATAATTTTTCGCGGGAAGAGATTCTCGAAAAGTTGAAACAGCTTAAGGAAGAACACTCAAAATTAAACGACAAGACAAGTGAACTGTCAGCGAAAAAAGTTTTTACCCCAGCTGACGAAGCGGAACTCAACATTGTCAGAAAGCAAAAACTTCGGGCAAAAGATATGATTGCCTACTTTGAAAATCTTCTGAAAAATAAAGACTAGTCTTTCTTTATAAAAACGAGCTCGTCGTTACGGATGCAGCATAGAAAATCAGTTTGTTTCCCTGAATTTTTGTAGTATTCCTCAAGGAAAGCCCCTTCAAAAAATTTGCCGACAATTCTTTTTACGGCTCTTGCCCCCATAAGTTTGTCACGCGCTGTCATTTTGGAAACGATGAGGTTCTGAGCCGATCTGGGATCTTCGATGGAAAGCGAGCAGTTTTCCATGCTGTTGACCCTTTTCAGAATTTCATTGAGAGCTACTCCGGCAAGTTTTATGAAATCTTCCTGCGAAAAAGGTTTGAACAGCACGATGTCATCAACGCGGTTTACGAGTTCCGGTGAAAGAAAACCTTCGATTTTATTGACTATTTCTGCTGATTTTGCGCTGGTGTCAGCTTCGCCGAAGCCGACTCTTCCTGCAGAAAAAAGTTCCGCGCCCAGATTTGTCGTCATTATCACTATTGATTCGCTCATGTCGGCGGTGAATCCGCGTGTGTCGGTTACTCTTCCTTCCTCAAGAATCTGCAGGAAGACTGTGAGAACTTTCGGATCGGCTTTTTCAATTTCGTCAAGTAGCAGAAGCTGGTAAGGTTCGCGCCTGAAAGCCTCGGTAAGTTTGCCGCCGGCATCATAGCCCGAATATCCGGGAGGAGCGCCGATAAGTTTCGAGACAGAATGCGATTCCTGAAATTCGCTCATGTCGAAAACAACCATTCTGTCCGGGCTTCCGAAGAGGAATGTGGCGAGTTTTTTTGCCGTTTCAGTTTTTCCTGTGCCGGTCGGACCTGCAAAAATCATTGATGCGAGCGGCTTGCCGACAGGTTTGTTGCTGAATTTTCTCGCGAAAATCCTTGAAATGCGCTCTTTCGCGCTTTTCTGTCCTACTATCGAGCGGTCCAGAACTTCAGGCAGTGTGTTTACGATTTTTGCTGTGTCAATAAGAAGATTTTCCGGCGGAATTCCCGTCTGATTCGATACTAAAAAGATTAAATCGTCGGTATCTGCTTCTGTTCTTCTTTCGCGTTTTAGTATGCTGCCCAAAGTGTCAAGCAGTGAAAGAACCTTGTCGGGCTGGCTTTTCCCTGAAATATAGCGGTCGCTCAGCGTTATTGCCGCCTTTATAAAAGTTTCGTTCCCGAAGGTTACGCCGTGATATTTTTCAAGAGTTTTTGCCGCATTCGAAACGATTGCAAGAAGCTCTTCGTTTTTCGGTTCTTCGACTTTAACAATTGAAAAACGCCGCTCCATTGCAGGATCTTTTGCAATGAATTTGTTGAATTCATCGGTTGTCGTTGCTCCGATGAGTGGGAAGTTGCCGCGGGAAAGTGCGGGTTTCAGCATATTTGCCACTGTGTCGTTGCCTGAAGAGAAGAGAAGGTGGATTTCATCAATGAAAATTATGATTTTATCCTTGTTTTTATCAACAAAATCAAGCAGTTCTGTAATTCTTTTTTCCAGAGAACCGCGGTATTCCGTTCCGCCGATAAGGGAAGAAAGTCTGAGCTCCCATATTTCAACGCCGGGGAGCAAACCGTTTTTCTGCCTGAGCGCTACAGCCTCGACGATTGCCGTTTTTCCGCTTCCGGCAGGGCCGATAATCATCGGGTTGTTGCTGTTTTTTCTCCCTAAAATGTCTATTATGGTTTCGATTTCGCGGCTTCTGCCGAAAATAGGGTCGATTTTTCCTTCAAACGCTTCCTGCGTAAGGTTTCTGCCGAAAAGCGGAAGTGAGCCTGTATCGCCGCCCGAACGGTTAGGTTCGCTTCTGGTTTCGGTATCGAAGGAAGGGTAGACTTTTGTTGCTTCCTGCTGCATTTCGTTTGCGCGGTTGACAGCTTTTTTTGTCGGTGCGTCAATGTGCGACATCGCGGAAGTTCGAAGCTCGGTGACGACCCCCATTGTTTCAAGAATCCGGTATGCGATAGTTTCACGGATGCTTGTCAAAGCGGCAAGAAAATGTGTCGGATTTACAGGCTGACCAGGGTTGGGACAGTATGAAGCGGCGCTTTTTTCCAGCAGTTTTATAGCTCCCTTCTTTTCTTCTATCTTTATTCCTGAAAGTTTTGCGTCTTTCATCATGGAATTGTAGGTTTTTGCGACAGTCTGGTATGAAATCTGGAGATTTTCGATTATTGCAGCCGCTTCGCACGGAGCTGAGAAGTAGGCGAGAAGGAAGTGAAGGGATGACAGAGGAGTTTGCATTCTTTCGGCAAAATCGATAGCTTCGCCGTAAAGTGCAACTAAAGCTTCATCCTGAATTTCAGACAAGAACGCCTCCAAAAAATCAAAAGCGCTGCACTTTAAAGCAAACGGTGTTTTTTTTCAACAAATATCTGAAATAAAAGAGCAAAACTTGACTGTCAGGCTGTTTTGAATAAAATATCGGCGTTTTTGTTTAATATCGAGGAGGTTAATTATGAAAAAGTCGCTTGTTTCTATCCTTTCTGTTGTTTTTCTTTTGATTCTATCGGCTTGCGGCAGTACTGACAAAAAAACTGGCGATGTTGTTAAAAATGAATTCGACGGTGCTCCGAAATGGGTTCTCGGAAGTTCCAGCACAGCAAAAGAAATATGCGGCGTAGGAAGTGCTGCGGGCTCAAGAAATGTTTCCGTAATGCGTACGACTGCAATGGGCAGAGGCAGAACCGAAATCGCAAGAATGCTTGAACTTAAGGTTCAGTCGATGCTTAAAGACTACCAGTCCACAACAACCGGCGGCGAAGAATTCGGAACAGCTGCAAACGACGAGCAGCACATCGTTGATGTTGCAAAACAGATTACCGATACAACTCTTTCCGGCACAGAGCAGAAGGAAAGCTGGATTTCCGATGCAGGAACACTCTATGTCCTTATGTGCGCAGATATTGAAAAATTCAAAAATTCGGTAAACAGCATGAGTCAGCTTAGCGAAAGCGTAAGAAAGGCTGTCACCGAAAGAGCAGATAAGGCTTTTGAAGAACTTTCGAAAGAGATCGAAGCTCAGAAAAAGTAGCTTTCTCCATTTTTCAAAATCTTAATGAAAATCATTTTTCTTTTCCTTATATTTTTTTCTTTTTTGTCTGCTTCGGATATTGAATCGGACGAAGCCTTGATTGAAGGTCGCGAGATTGCGCCTCTGCCTGAAACGGACGAGCGGATCAACGGTTATAGAACCGATTATAAAAAACCGAAGGAAAACTTGATAGAACTTCCGCAGAAATACAGAAAAAAAGAGAAGAAAAAGGAGAAACCTGAATCTGTACAGACGTTTCCTGAAACATCTCTACCAAACGCACCGAAAACAAAACCTGAAACACCGAAGCCGGAAATTAAACCCGAACCTGTACAGACGTTTCCTGAAACATCTCTACCAAATGCACCGAAAACAAAACCCGAAACACCGAAGCCGGAAATTAAACCCGAA
>Ga0310696_10000739_pt1 | contig 48812 bp, 41 predicted proteins | sample AusTroGonzalo_MG_4_FD_203885 | JGI IMG/M metagenome (GOLD analysis project Ga0310696, IMG submission 203885) | Bovine rumen microbial communities from tropical cattle in Woodstock, Queensland, Australia - Gonzalo_02 (v2) (version 2) | ecosystem: Host-associated > Mammals > Digestive system >...
CTACAGCCTCTGCCACGACGTGCTCGCCGCGATCGTCGAGGTCGTTTCCGGTGTGCGCTTCGGCGAGTATGTGAAGCGGCATATCTTCGATCCGCTCGGGATGACGCGCTCGACCTTTTTGCTCCCGGACGAAAAACTCCCGGAGGTCGCCGCGCAGTACAAGTGGTGCGCCGACGAGCAGAAGTTCGTCCCCGTCGGCCCCCGCATCACGCCGTACAAGCTCGGCAGCCGCTACGAAAGCGGCGGCGCGGGGTGCGTTTCGACCGTCGAAGATTACATCAGGTTCCTCGAAAATCTGCGCTCCGGCGAGGCGCTGCTCCGCCAAGACACGATCAAGATGATGAGCACGCCGCAGATCCCGGACAAGTTCACGCAAGTTGCGTGCCCCGAACCGCCGCGGCCGTTCATGGTCGCGGGGTACTCGTGGGGATTGGGAGTGCGCTGCCCGAAGCCGGGAGTCGCAAAACCGGACTTCGGCTGGGGCGGCGCCGCCGGGGCGTATTATGCGATCCTTCCCGAAGCGGAAGCGACGATCTTCTACGCCCAGCACGTGCGCAACACGCCGAACAAGCCGCTCCGCATCGAGCTCCCCGTCGCGCTGGCCGACGACCTGCGCGCCTGATCTCGATATATACTTATTTGCGGTGACGCGCGGTCTCCGCGGCGACGCGCCGGGCGTATTGGCTGATCGGCGCTTCGCTCTCGCGGCCGTTGACCTCGGCGACCGCCATGTCGAGCAGTATCGCGGGGCGCTTACGACCGGACATTTTCCCGCTCCAATGCGCTGGATACGACGGCGCCGATCAGCGCCCGGTAGGGATCGTCCCCCGGGTGGTAGAGGGCGTAGATCTGCGGGCTCCAGCTCTTGACGGGTTTGAGCCCCGGGATGCCGTTGACCTCCATGATGCGGACTCTGCCGTCCGCTCCCTCGCGCATGTCGATGCGCACGTGGTCCTCGCACTTGAGCGCGTCGCAGGCCGCCGCGGCGAGCGAAACGGCCTCCTCCGCGTGCTCTTCCGGGATCGAAACGCGGGTGAGCCCGACGCCGCGCAGGTCGCTCCGCAGTATCGGGTACTTGCCGTAGTGCTCCTCGGCCACCGTGACTCTGCCGGGGAGGATCTCGCGGCGCGGACCGTTGCCGATCACGAGCACGGTGTATTCCCGGCCGGGCAGGTACTCTTCGACCAGCGCCGCCTGCTTGAGTTCGCGGCGGACGAAGTCGATCTGCGCCGCGAGCGCCTCGGGAGTTTCCGCCACGCTCCGGTCGCTGATCCCGACCGAGCGGGACTCGCCGTTGGGCTTGACGAACGCCGGGAAGAAGTCGATTTCCGCCGCCGTCGCCGGAGGACACAGAACGTGGCGCGGCACGCTGACCGAATTCGCGGCGAGTATCTCGTGCGTGGTGAATTTGCCGATCAGGTGCTTCATCGTTTCGGTGGAGGGGCCGATGTAGGGTATTCCGAGCTCGTCCAGCACGTCCGCCACCCAGACGGCGTTCTCCGGGATGCCGATAATGTCGGCGCGGTCGGAGAAGAAGTAGAGCGAACTCCAGACGAGCGAGCAGTCGCCGGATTTCAGACCGTTCTCCATTTCCCGGCGGTTTTCGGCGAGGACGATCCGGCAGTCGCAGCCGTTGGCCAGCACCGCGTCGCGGACGGCTTCGGTGACGTGCATGTCGCCCCAGCCCTGAGCGTCGCCGCCGGCTCCGGTAACGAGGACTATGCACGGTTTTTTCATCATTTCGCAAAGATCCTTATCTTCGGAGAGCGACGGGGGCGTTTCACTTCCCCGGCGCGAACGGAAAGGCGTCGACGAGGATCCCCGCGGTCGAGCCCGGCGTCACGAACGCCCCGGCCAGAATATCCGCCTCGGTGATTTTTGCAAGCCACACCTGACCGTGCCCCTTGGTCCGGTTGCGGTCGTAGACGACGAAGATATTGCCCGCCGCGTCTTCGGTGAAGTCGGGGTACGACACGCCGGGGCGCTCCTCAAGCATCAGCCGCCCGCGCCACGAAGCGCCGTCGTCCTCCGAGAGCCACACAGTCAGATTGGCGCGCGAGGGTTTCCAGTTTTCGCCCGGGCAGGGCTCCGGCACCGCGTGCGTCACGAGGCAGAGCCGGCTCGACTTGAGCCGCCGCAGCGCGAAGCGCGAATCCGCGCCCCCCGCGAACGGCGTGAAAACGCTCGAATAACTGTCGCCGTGGTCGGTCGTCACGACCGCCCGCGCGCCGCGGCGGGTGCGGACGACGACGAGCCAGCTTTTGTCGCGCCTCTCGATCACGACGTGTTCGTCGTAGGTGCGCTCCGGAACGTCCGGTCCGAGGATGAAGTGGAAAGTTTTCCCCCGGTCGCGCGTCACGAGCAGATTCGGGCGGTACTTGCCCTTGAGGTCGGCGTGTTCCTTTTCGGGGTAGATCGACCACAATGCGACGGGGAGCACCCAGCTTCCGCTCGCGAGGACTTCGGGCTTGTTCATCATCACCCCGTCGCCTATCCGGCGCGGAGCCGACCACACGGTGTTTTCGGCGTCGTATTCGACAAGTTCCGCCGTCCACACTCCCGCGCGGCCGTCGAAGGGCTTGTGGAGCCCGTCGCTCGCCCCCTGCGCGTAAAACAATCGCAGCACGCCGTCGGGGCTGCGCCACAGCACGGGATCGAACACCCGTTCCGTCCCCGGCGGTACGACGACGTTCGCTTCCTTCCAGCTCCGCCCGCCGTCGGAGGAGCGGGCGATCACGGCGTAGTTGCCGGGCCCTTCGCCGGGTTCGACGTTGGCGTAGAAGCAGACGAAAAGTTCCCCGTCCGGCATGATCTCCACGCCGGGTATGCCCTGATGGCGCCGCAGTTCCTTCGCCTGCGCCGGGCCGGGGACGGTTATGACCGCGCTGAAATATCCGTTCATCTTTGGAAACACCCCTTTTCTGGCAATATACCACTTGCGCCGTGAAAATACAACTTTCCGCCGTCGGAAATTTTACCGAAAATCCGTGCGGTCAGGTTGTTTTGACGCTTATTGTGCACTATATTATGACACGGCGCGACTGCCGGAGTTGTCGAATCCGGATGCGCCGCGTTTGAAAAATCGAATAGTTGTCTTCTTTTAGTGTGTTTTCAAGGGAGAATGGGGAAAATGAAAACGCAGTCGCAGGATTTTGCGGAACTGAAAGTCGACGGCAAGGTGATCCGGCTGCCGATCGTCGTAGGCACCGAGGGGGAAAGAGCGTTGGACATCACCGAATTGCGGCGCCGGAGCGGTCTGGTGTCGCTGGATCCGGGATTCGCCAACACCGCCTCCTGCACGAGCCAGATCACCTATGTCGACGGCGAAAAAGGTATACTGCGCTACCGCGGCATACCGATCGAGGACCTGGTCGGAAAGGCGATGTTCGTCGACGTCGCGTACCTCCTGGTCCACGGCGAACTGCCCGACGCCTCCGAACGGCGGCGCTTCTCGGAGCAGCTCAACGAGTACAGTTTGCTGCACGAGGACATGCGCCACTTCTTCGACCACATGCCGCAGGGGGCGCACCCGATGCACATCCTTTCCACGATGATCAACGCCATGACGGCGTTCTATCCCGGCGTGGACCTCAAGTCGATGGCGGCCAACATCGACGTCTCCTGCGCCCGGGTGATCTCGATCGTGCGCACCATGGCGGCCTTCGCCTACAAGAAGTCGATCGGCGAGCCGGTGGTGTATCCGCGCCACGACCTCTCTTACTGCGCGAACTTCCTGAACATGATGTTCGATTCGCCGGTCAAGCCCTACCGCATCGAACCGCAGGCGGTGCGGATGCTGAACATCCTCTTCATCATCCACGCCGACCACGAGCAGAACTGCTCCACTTCCACCGTGAGAGTCGTCGGCAGCGCGCAGGTCAATCTGTACGCGACGATCTCGGCGGGCATCTCGGCGCTGTCGGGCCCGCTCCACGGCGGGGCGAACCAGTCGGTGGTGGAGATGCTGCGCACGATCCAGAAGGACGGCGACGTGAAGAAATTCATCCGCATGGCGAAGGACAAGAACAACCCCTTCCGGCTGATGGGCTTCGGTCACCGCGTCTACAAGACCTACGATCCGCGCGCCGAGATCGTCCGCCGCGAGTGCGACGCCTTCCTGAGCAAGCTCCACTACCGCGATCCGCTGCTCGACGTGGCGCGCGAAGTGGAAGAGGCCGCGCTCAAGGACGAGTATTTCATCGAGCGTCACCTCTACCCCAACGTGGACTTCTACACCGGCATCATCTACCGCGCGATGGGCATCCCGGAAAACATGTTCACGGTGATGTTCGCGCTGGCGCGCCTGCCGGGTTGGGTGGCCCACTGGCGCGAGATGATCGGCGACGACACCAAGCTGGTGCGCCCGCGGCAGATCTACACCGGCAATCCGCTGCGGCAGATGGACGCCGATCTCGAGGTCAACCGCACGCTGGTCATTTGAGGCCGCGGTTTCAGTCGCAATCCCGAACGATTTGAGGTTTTTCATACCATGGCAAAAGGAACCCTTGTCCAAAAGATAATCGACGCGCACTTCGCGGGCGGTTCGCGCCACCCGGGCGAGAAGGTGTCGATCCGCATCGACCAGACGCTGACGCAGGACGCCACCGGCACGATGGCGTATCTGGAGCTCGAAGCGATGCGCGTGCCGCGCGTCCGCACCGAACTGTCGGTTTCGTATGTCGACCACAACATGATGCAGAACGGGCCGGAAAACCGCAACGACCACCTGTATCTGCGCAGTATCGCCCGCAATCGGGACGTGGTCTTTTCCCCGCCCGGCAACGGCATCTGTCACCAGGTGCATCTGGAGCGCTTCGGCAGGCCGGGCAAGACGCTGCTCGGATCGGATTCGCACACCCCGACGGGAGGCGGGATCGGCATGCTCGCCATCGGCGCGGGCGGGCTGGACGTGGCGCTCGCCATGGCGGGCAAGCCCTTCACGCTCGCCTACCCGCGGGTGATCGGCGTCCGGCTTGCGGGGCGATTGTCCCCCTGGTGCGCCGCCAAGGACGTGGCGCTCAAACTTCTGAGCATCCTCAGCACCAAGGGCAACGTCGGCTGCGTGGTCGAGTACTTCGGCCCCGGCGTGGCGGAATTGAGCGTGCCCCAGCGGGCGACGATCGCCAACATGGGGGCGGAGCTGGGGGTGACTTCGACGCTCTTCCCCTCCGACGAACGGACGCGCGAATTTTTGGAACGGCAGGGCAGGGGCGGCGATTTCGTCCCGCTCGCCGCCGACGAAAACGCGCTTTACGACCGGCGCATCGACGTCGACTTGAGCGAAATAGTGCCGCTCGCGGCGTGTCCCTCCAGCCCCGACCTCGTCAGAGCGGTCGGTGAACTCGCCGACGTCAAGGTCGATCAGGTCCTGCTCGGCAGCTGCACCAACGGATCGTACCGCGATCTGGCGATGGCGGCCAAAGCGCTGCGCGGCAGACGCGTCGCCCCCGGCGTCTCCTTCGCCGTGGCTCCGGGGAGCCGCCAGACGCTGGAAATGCTCTGCGCCGACGGACTTCTCGCCGACCTCGTCGCCGCCGGAGCGAGAATACTCGAAACGGGGTGCGGACCGTGCATCGGGCAGGGGTTGAGCCCCGCCGACGGCACCGTGAGCGTCCGCACCTTCAACCGCAACTTCGCGGGGCGCAGCGGCACCAAGGGCGACAAACTCTATCTCGTCAGTCCGGAAACGGCGATGGCGACGGCTCTGACGGGCTTTCTCACCGATCCGCGGACGCTCGGTTTCGCGCCCCCCGAATCGACCGAACCGGAGCGTTTCACGGTCGACGACGCGCATTTCGAGCGCGGTTTCGAGCCCGACGCCGAGGTCGTCCGCAAGCCGACCATCGGCGAACCTCCGCACAACCAGCCCCTGCCGGACGGTTTCACCGGTACGGTGCTCATCAAGGTGGGCGACAAGATCACCACCGACCACATCATGCCCGCCGGGGTGCACCTCAAGCACCGCAGCAACATCCCCGTCTACTCCAAGGTGGTGTTCGAGTGCTTCACCGTCCCCGGCAGGCCGTCGTTCGCCGAGCGCGCGGCGGCACTGCGCGACGCGGGCGGATTCGGGGTGATCGTCGGCGGCGAGAGCTACGGTCAGGGATCGAGCCGCGAACACGCCGCCATCTGCCCGATGTACCTCGGCGTCAAGGCGGTGATCGTGAAATCCATGGAGCGCATCCACCGGGCCAACCTCGTGAACTTCGGCATCATGCCGCTCGTTTTCGCCGATCCAGCCGATTACGACGCGCTCGACGAGGGCGCGGAACTGCGTTTCGACGATCTGCGCAAGGCGCTTTCGGACGGCTCCGGGCGCGTCGCGGCGACGCTCGGAACGCGGAAGATCGAACTTCGCCACGGCCTGACGCCGGAAGAAGCCGCCGTCGTGCTCGCGGGCGGCAAACTCAACACCATTGAAGATTGACGGAGGCTTTGAATATGGGATTCGACAAGATCAAGTTTCCCGCCGGGGATATGATACAGGCGGATGCGTCGGGCAAGTTGTCCGTCGCCGATCATCCGGTCGTGGGTTTCATCGAAGGCGACGGCATCGGCGCCGACATCATGTCGACGTCGCTCGCGGTGTGGAACGCCGCGGTGGAAAAGGCCTACGGCGGCGCGCGGGAGATCCGCTGGTGCGAACTCTACGCCGGCGACAAGGCGAAGCGCGTCTACGGGAACGACGCCTTTCTGCCGAATGAGACGCTCGCGGCGCTGGAACTAGTGCGAGTGGCGGTCAAGGGGCCGCTTTCGACTCCGGTCGGCGGCGGAGTCCGGTCGCTCAACGTGGCGCTGCGGCAGAAGCTCGACCTCTACGCCTGCGTGCGTCCGGTGCGCTACTTCCCCGGGGTGCCGTCACCCGTCAGGCATCCAGAACTCACCGACATGGTGGTCTTCCGCGAGAACACCGAAGACATCTACGCCGGCATCGAGTGGGCGGCGGAGACCGACGGGGCGCGCCGGGTGATAAGTTTTCTGCAGAACGAGATGGGAGTGGACAAGATCCGCTTCCCGGGAAGTTCCGGCATCGGCATCAAGCCCGTATCCCGCGACGGCAGCGAGCGGCTGATGCGCGCCGCGCTCGACTACGCGCTCGCCAACGGCCGCCGGAGCGTCACCATCGTCCACAAGGGCAACATCATGAAGTTCACCGAGGGGGCGTTCAAAAACTGGTGCTGCGATCTCGTGCGCCGCGAATACTCCAAGTATGCCGTGTGCTACGCCGACTGCGGCGGAGTCGCGCCGGAGGGCAAGATCCTCGTCAAGGACTGCATCTGCGACGCCTTTCTGCAGCAGCTGCTGACGCGCCCCGCCGAGTACGACGTGATCGCCGCGCCGAACCTCAACGGCGACTACATTTCCGACGCGCTCGCGGCGTGCGTGGGCGGCATCGGCATCGCTCCGGGGGCGAACATCAACTATCTCACCGGACATGCGATCTTCGAGGCTACTCACGGCACCGCGCCCAAGTATGCGAACATGGACAAGGTCAATCCGTCGTCGCTGCTTCTGTCGGGCGAAATGATGCTGCGTCACCTCGGCTGGAAAGAGGCCGCCGACCTCGTGATCCGCGGCATCGAACGCGCCATCGCCGACCGGATCATGACCTACGATCTCGCGCGGCTCACCGCCGGTGCGACCGAAGTCGGCTGTTCCGCTTTCGGCCGGGCCGTGATCGAGCGGATGTGACGCTGGCGTCCCGATCATCGAAACAAAAAAACGGGGGCGGAGAAATCCGCCCCCGTTTCTTATGTCGTTTTTCAGCCGATCCGCGGCAGTTTGGAGAGGCTCTTTTCGAGTTCGGCGTCGGTCGGGATGTAGTCGGACATCTCGCCGTCGTTGAACTTCTGATACGCCAGCATGTCGAAGTAGCCGGTGCCGGTCAGACCGAAGACGATGTTTTTGGCTTCGCCCGACTCGCGGCACTTGATCGCCTCGTCGATGGCGACGCGGATCGCGTGGCTGCTCTCGGGGGCGGGCAAGGTCCCCTCCGTCCGCGCGAACTCGCGCGCCGCGGCGAAGACGCTGGTCTGCTCGACCGAGGTCGCTTCCATCAGTCCGTCCGCGTAAAGCTGCGACAGCACCGAGCTCATGCCGTGGTAGCGCAGGCCGCCCGCGTGGTTCGCCGACGGGATGAAGCCGCTGCCCAGAGTGTACATCTTGGCGAGCGGGCAGACCTTGCCGGTGTCGCAGAAGTCGTAGGCGTAGCGGCCGCGGGTGAAGCTCGGGCACGACGCCGGTTCGACGGCGATGATCCGGTAATCGGCTTCGCCGCGGAGCTTTTCGCCCATGAACGGCGAGATCAATCCGCCGAGGTTGGAGCCGCCGCCGGCGCAGCCGATGATGATGTCCGGCTTGATGCCGTACTTGTCGAGCGCCGTCTTGGTTTCGAGGCCGATGATGCTCTGGTGCAGCAGCACCTGCGACAGCACCGAGCCGAGCACGTAGCGGAACCCGGGCGAAGTGACCGCGGCTTCGACCGCTTCGGAGATCGCGCATCCCAGACTGCCGGTGGTGCCGGGGAATTCCTTGAGGATCCGGCGTCCGGCTTCGGTGGTGTCGGAGGGCGACGGCGTCACGGTCGCGCCGTAGGTGCGCATGACTTCGCGCCGGAACGGCTTCTGCTCGTAGGAGCACTTGACCATGAAGACGCGGCACTCCAGTCCGAAGAAGGCGCACGCCATCGACAGCGCGGTGCCCCACTGGCCGGCCCCGGTCTCGGTGGTCACGCCCTTGAGCCCCTGCTGTTTTGCGTAATAGGCCTGCGCGATCGCCGAATTGAGCTTATGACTGCCGCTCGTGTTGTTGCCCTCGAATTTGTAGTAGATGCGGGCGGGGGTTTTGAGCGCCTTTTCGAGGAAGTACGCCCGGACCAGCGGCGCGGGACGGTACATGCGGTAGAAGTCGAGCACCGGCTTCGGGATCGGAATGAACGGGTTGTCGTTGTCGAGTTCCTGCTTCACCAGCTCGTCGCAGAAAACGGGGCGCAGTTCGTCGAAGGTCATCGGCTTGCCGGTGCCGGGGTTGAGCAGCGGCGCCGGTTTGTTCTTCATGTCGGCCCGGACATTGTACCAGGCCTGCGGCAGTTCCTCTTCGGAAAGGTAGATCTTATAGGGTATTTCGCTCATGACGGCATCCTTTTTGGTTGTCTTTGTCCTGATCGTCAAAAATTGATGTAATATACCAATCATATTGGGATTTTTCAAATCGTTTCGCCGTCCCGGCGGAGCGGAATGCGGAAATAGGCTTGTTTTTTGCGGGGTTCAAAGTTACATTATATCGGTATGAGGACATTGTTTGTGGAAAATCTGCCGCCGTTGGGCGGCGAAGCCGTATTGGAACGGCGCGAAGCGGAGCATCTGTTCCGGGTGCTGCGCGCGGCTCCGGGGGAAAGATTCCGGCTTCTGGACGGTTCCGGCGGCCGCGCGGTCGCCGAGGTGTGCCCGGGCAAGGTGCTGAAAGTCGAGTCTCTGGAGCGCGTTCCGGAGCCGGAGCGGAAACTGCACCTCTTTTTCGCCCTGCCGCGCCGCAACCGGCTGGATGCGCTGCTGCCCGCCTGCGCCGAACTCGGGGCGTGGGAGCTTCATCCGTGCGTCTGTGCCAGATCGGTGGCGGAGAGCACCCCGAACGAGCGCTGGAAACTTCAGCTGATCGAGGGGTGCAAGCAATCCGGCAATCCGTTTCTGCCGCGGGTGGCGGCGCCGGAGCCGCTGCTCCCCTGCGTGCGCAAGGCGGTCGAAGGCGGCATGGAGCTCTTTTACGGGAGCGTGGTCCCGGCGGAAACGCCCGCGGCTTCCGCCGCGCGCGAAGTCGGCTGGGTGGTCGGCCCGGAGGGCGGCTTCACACCGGAGGAGGATGCGGAGCTCCGCGCGGTCGGCATCCGTCCGCTCAATCTGGGCGAGTGGGTGCTTAGGCTCGAAACGGCGGCGCTTTGCGGTCTGGCGGTGCTGCGTAAGTTCATGTCGGCGCTGGTTCTGGTCGGCGTCGCGGCGTTTCTGTGCGGCGGCTGCGGGCGCGAGGCCGCTCGCCATCCGCTGGTCCGCAAGGGCGACTACTGCCGCGACATCGGCGACGCGAAGGCGGCGCTCAACTTCTACCGCCGCGCGTTGGAAAAGTATCCGAATTCGCCGGTGCTGTTCATGAAGCTGGCGATGCTCCACGACGAATCGCTGAACGATCCGCTGGCGGCGGCGTGGTATTACTCGGAGTATCTGCGGGTAGCCCCGGATTCGCCGGAACGCGAGACGGTCGAGGCGTGTCGCCGCGCCGCGCTCGAAAGGCTGCGCCAGATGGATGAAAATACCATCCGGCAGACCGCGGAAACGGAAAAACTGCGCTTGCGGGTGCGTCAGTTGGAAACGGAACGCCGCCGATTGATCCGGGCGGCGCAGGATGCGGCGACGCGGGAAACTCCGCAGGAAGCGCCCGCCGGGAAGAAACCCGGCGAAAAAGCGCGCCGGTGAACAGCAACCGAAACTTTTTCGAACATAAAAACATCCGAATTCAATGGAGGGAAAGACGATGAAGAAAATGTTGATGTGCGGTCTGGCGGCGTTGTCGCTGCTGGGGGCGGGGTGTGTGTTCAGCCGCAACGATTATGTGGAAATCGTCGAGTTCGATCTGGAACTGCCGAAGCGGGCGGAGAACGCCCCGGCGGTGCGGATCGGGGTGTTCAAGAACCTCTCGGGAGCCGACCGGCGCTTCCTGCTGCGCCAGGGCGACGGACAGGTGGTGTCGCTGGAGTATCAGCGGTGGCGGCTCGCACCCGAGCTTCTGCTTATGCGCTGTATTTTCGGCGCCCTCGACATCGGTCCCGACCGCGACGTCAAGCTGCCGCGCCTGAGTGCGGTCATCTACCGCTTCGAGTTCGACAAGCGCGACGACAAGGCGCATCTCTCGGTCGATTTCTTCATGCCGGACTTCCGCGATCCCGCATCCGCGGGCAAAGCTTCGCAGCCGCATCCGGTGACGATCCGGTGCGACGCCGCCGTGCCGGTCAAGAAGTCGGGAGACATGGCGGCAGCACGGGCGGCGGCGATGAGCGAATGCGCCCGGCTCGCAGTCGAAAAGCTTTCCGCGGAGATGAATGCGAAGACCGTCCGCAAGGCTGACAAGAAATGAAAAGAATTCTGCTGTTGTCCGCGGCGGCGCTGACGGCGCTCTTCATTTCCGGGTGCGTGACTTCCACGCTGAAGTACACACCCGCCGATCCGGGGAGCGTCAGCCGCAGCGGTGCGCCGGTGACCTACGTCGTCGAAGGGATGAACACCGGCGTCTACCTCTTTTACTTCATCCCGCTGTGGACGGGCAACCCGTACCATCCCAACCAGCGCGATTACGACCTTCTCGAACACCGGATCAACGACAAGGAGATCTACCGGCTCTTCGATGTCGCGGTGAAACGGAAGCACGCGGTCCGCTTCGAGGACGTGAGCATATCTTATTACAGTTCCGGCATCTGGACGCTGTGGATAATCTGGAAGCGTTCGGTGCACGGACGGGCGGTGCTGATCGGCGAAAAGAAGCGCCGCGACCGAAAACAGCCGCAATAAACGGCAATATATTCTCCCGCAGACTTGAAAAAAACGGGAGTTAATGGTAGTTTATTTAAATGGTTTGGTGTCTTGCCGCCGCGCACACGGTGTACGCGACGGCCGGAAAGTTGTCTTTTTTTATGACTGACATATAAAAATCGGAGAGTTTGATCATGAGCCGTAAAGTCATTATCGCCGGTAACTGGAAGATGAACAAGACGGGGGCCGAGGGCAAGGCGCTGGTCGAGGCGCTGCTCAAGGAAGTGGCTCCCTTCGATCCCGCCGAGGTGGACATCGTGGTCTGCCCGCCGTTCACCACGCTGGCGGCGGTCCGTCCGGTGCTGGAGGGGACCAAGGTCAAGCTCGGCGCGCAGAACGTCCACTGGGCGGACAACGGCGCGTTCACCGGCGAAGTTTCGGCGCCGATGCTCAAGGAAGCCGGCGTCGAGTACGTCATCATCGGGCACAGCGAACGCCGCCAGTACTTCGGCGAGACCGACGAGACGGTCAACAAGCGGCTCCAGGCGGCGCTCAAGGCCGGGCTCAAGCCGATCGTCTGCATCGGCGAGCTCCTCGAAGAGCGCGAAGGCGGCCGCACCAACGAAGTGCTCCGCAAGCAGATCCGCGGCGGTTTCGCCGGTTTGGATGCCGCGACCATGGCGGGCGTGGTCATCGCCTACGAGCCGGTCTGGGCGATCGGCACCGGGCGCACCGCCACTCCCGAGATCGCCGAAGAGACGCAGGCGTTCATCCGCGCCGAAGTCGCCGCGATGTTCAATGCCGAGTGCGCCGAAAAGGTGCGCATCCAGTACGGCGGCAGCATGAAGGCGGCGAACGCCCGCGAGCTCGTGGCCCAGAAGGATATCGACGGCGGCCTGATCGGCGGAGCGGCGCTTGAGGCGACCGGTTTCGCCAAGCTGATTTCCGAAGCGCTCGCCAAATAAACCGGGCGGCTCGGGGCAAAAGGATCGGAACTTTTTTTGGGAAAAATTCGTATGTTTTGTCGTTTTTCGGTTGACTTTTGGCCGCGCATAGGCTAATGTTTACCGAATACAGAGGAAACGCGGTGAAAATATGTCGGTATTTATAGTATTTCTCTATGCATTGGTGGTGGTGCTTTCGCTGCTGCTCATCGGTTTGGTGCTGATCCAGCCGGCGAAATCCGGCGGCATGGGAGCCGCGTTCGGCGGTATCGGCGAGTCGGTTTTCGGCGCCAAGGCCGGCAGCCATCTCACCAAGGCGACGGTGGTCATGACCACGTTGTTCTTCGTGCTCGCTCTGGTGCTGGCGGCGCTGATCGGCCGCGGCAAGTGGAAGTCCGGGCCCGACTGGGAAAACAAGATCGGCGAATCCCGGAAGACGGTGGAAAGCAAGTCGGCGCCGGCGGCGGAAACGCCGCAGGGCGAGGGGCAGATGCGGAGCACCGGCTCCCCGCAGAAGTCGGATAAATGATTTTTTGACCGCGCGAAATCGCGGACGGAGTGAAGATGATGAACGGGACGGTTAAACGGATTCTGATCGCGGCGGCGCTTACGGCCTCCAGCTTGCTTTTCGGCGCCGGCAGCCGCTCCGTTTTTTCGCGTGTCAAGGTGGACGCCCGGCTGGAAAAGCCTCCGGTCCCGTCGGTAAACAATTCCCCGCAGAGCGCCCAGCGGATCCTCGCCGAGCCGCATTGGCTGGTGGTGCGGGTGACCTTTCATCCGCAGATCCCGCGCCCGGACGGTCCCAACTACAAGACCTACATCGACGGCGTCAACATGTCGATCCAGGCGCTGTTCCCGTTGAGCAGAAGCAACTCCGACGAATCAGGTCTCTTCAAGGGCGAGCAGACCTTGTGGACGGTCTGCTGCGACGGCAAGACGCACACGGCGATGATGCTCGTTCCTCCGCAGCTTCTGCATCGTTATGTATATATGACGGAAGATTATTCCATGTCGCGTTCCTCGTTCCGCACCGCCCTCCGTGTCGGGGTGGTCTTCACCGACAGCGCCGGTCAGGAGCTGGGACGGGGATATTTCGGCGTTTCCGGCAACGCCGCGAAGCAGGAGGAAAGTTTCGAACGCCTGTTGAAGCGGGTGGCGCCGCAGTGCGTCATCGAAGGAGCTTTTTGGGAGCGCGAGGCGACGCCTTGGAGCTGCATGCCTCCGGATCAGTTCGATCTGGTCAAGCCGGCGGCGGTCAAGATCCCGAATGCTCCGGTGCCGCCGCGCGACGGCAATTCCGTGCGCGTTCCGAAACGCGTGCCGCGGCCGCGGCCGTGAGGAACTCCGGCGGGCGACGAACAACGGCCGGAGCGGGTGAAGGGGTTTTTGAGAGTTCAACTCATAATAAAGCAAGTTAGAGATGGCAAAGAGCAACAATGTTTTGACGATTGACGTCGGCGGCGACAATCTGAAAATGGCGGAGTTTTCTTTTGTCTCCGGCGGAGGGATTGTCCTCACCGGATTCGCGTTCCGCCGTTTCGACGCCAAAAGCGAAAGCGAAGATGCCCCGACATTCGAGCAGGTCTACAACGAGATGCTGGCCGAGAACGGTTTCACCGCGCGCGACGTCCGGCTTTCGCTGGCGGCTCAGAATTCGTTCCAGCGGCTGAGCAAGCTGCCTCCGATGCTGGGCAACCGCTCCTCCATCGGCAAGGTCGTGGAGTACGAAGCCCGCCAGACGGTGCCTTATTCGATGAACGAAGTGGAGTGGGGCTACCAGCTGATCCACCACCAGTGGGTGGAAAATACCACCGAGACCGCCGAAGACGGCACCGTCGAGGAGGTCGCCGTCGAACACTCCGAGTACGAAGCGCTCTTCGTCGCCATGAAGACCGAGGAGATAACTCCCTATACCGATGTCATCGAAGCCTCCGGCCGCAAGGTGCTGTCGGTGGATATCGCGCCGGTGGCGCTCTTCAACGCCGCCAAGGCGGCCAAGCAGGTCGGCGACGAAGAATGCGTGCTGCTGATCAACATCGGCGGCAGCGTTTCGTCGCTGATGATCTCCGACCACAACCGCGCGTTCATGCGCAGCATCCCGATCGGCGGCAATACGATCACCGTTCAGATCGCCAAGGAATTCGGGATCAGCAACGAGGAGGCCGAGGAGCTCAAGTTGCGTCACGGCTTCGTGGCGCTCGGCGGCGCCTACGACGATCCCGAATCCGAACTGGCGGCGACGATCTCCAAGGTCGCGCGTACCATCATGACGCGTCTCCACGGCGAGGTCAGCCGGTCGATCAACGTGTGGCGCGCCCAGCACGGCGGTTCCCAGCCGACCAGAGTGCTGCTTTCCGGCGGCGGTTCTACGATGCTTTATGTGACCGACTTCTTCCAGGAAAAACTGCGGGTGCCGGTCAGTTACCTCAATACCTTCGGGGCGATCTCGATCGATCCCGGCGTCAACAAGGAGGCCCTGCAGCCGATCGCGCCGATGTTCCAGGAACTCATCGGCATGAGTCTGCGGAGCGTGACGCGGTGCCCGATCGACATTTCGCTGCTGCCGCGCACCATCAGCGAGCAGCGCGAACTCAACCGCAAGAAGCCGTATTTCTTCGCGTCGGCCGTCGGCGTGGTGGTCTGCCTTTTGGTGTTCGCGTTCAGCGTCAGCAAGCTTTCCGATTATGAAAAGCTGCGCGGCGAAGTCGCCGAGCAGAACCTCAAGTCGGTCGAAGGGGTGGCCAAACAGGTGGCCGCGCTCAACAGTACGCGCAACAACGCCAAGGGCGAGCTGGACAAGCTCCGCAACGTCATGGCCGAGCGCAGCAAATGGACCAAGGTCATGACGGAGCTGCAGCGGATCACTCCCGACGGGATGTGGTTTGTGGTCGTCGAGGGCGTCGCCGATAAGAACCAGCCCGAAAATCAGGACGGCGGCTCCGCGGACGTCGGCATGCTCGGCGGCGGCGACGAGGGCGGCGACGCTCAGGGTTCGCGCGACGCCAAGGATCAGAAGTTCGACGCCAACCGCTTCCGTATCGCCGGACGCGGCGGCGCCGTCCCGGGGCGCGAGGGGGAAGGCGAGATCAAATACATCCATCTGATCGGTTATACGGTCCGGTTGAAGGGCGACCGAAACGGCCGCGCCGAGAATGACGGCAGCATTTTGAACAACCTCAAATACGCGTTGAAGAAATCGACGTTGTTCAAGGCGGCGGAACCGACCGTCGTCGTCAACGACAAGCGCAAGAACTTCCAGCGTTTCGAGGTGTATCTCGAACTTAACGAACCGATAAAGAAATAGCGGGTGGCTCAAGTGAACAGCAGATTTGTAAAAAATAATATCGGTTTGTTGGGAGTCATCGGCGTTTGCGCGCTGTTGGCGCTGATCGGTCTGGTGTTTGTCGTCATGTATGCCATGCAGATGAACGACAACATCCAGAACGTCAAGGACGTCAGCGAAAAGATCCGTAAGATCAACACCCAGCGGCCCGCGCCGGTCGCCGGCAACATGCAGCCGATCAGCGACGATATCGCGGTTTACGAAAAAGCCGTGAACGAACTGAATACTTATTTCGGCCATCCGCTGGAACCGGCGACGGCGAGGTTCTTCGAGGTGCTGACGCTTCGTAAGGCGATGTGGCTGCCGGACGGCATCGACGAGAACGGCGACGAGGTGGTGCAGCGCATGGTGGCGCTGAATCAGGGCGAGCCGCGTTCTTCCATGAGCAATGCCGATTTTGACCGTTATTTGGATCTGATCTCCGCCGAGGCGCTGGCGAAACGAGTCAAGGAAGCGCTCTCCGACGAGGACAAGGCAAAGCAGCTCTCCGAGTTGATCCCGAATGCGGACAAGCTCGGCGAGGACGCGTTGGCGAATATCATCTACTCCTCCGCGGAATTGAGAAAGAAGATCCAAAGTTCCGTCACCGTTGCGGATCTGGCCAAGCGGATCAAGGCGCTGCCTGCCGGCGGCATTGCCGCCGGCAATGTCGAAACGTCGCTCCCGGGCGCCGGCAAACTCGACGAGGCGGCGTTGGCGAACCGGCTCGCCGCTTTGACGGAGCTGGACAAGCGCCTTGCGGAAGCCGGCTCCGCCGCGGATCTGGCGAGGCAGATCAAGGACGAGCTCGCCGACGAGGCCAAGGCGAAGCGGATCAAAGAGCTGTTCCCGGATGCCGACAAACTCGGCGAAAACGATCTGGCCAAGAAAATAGAGGCGGTCGGCGGATTGGTGCAGAAGCTTCAGGCGCAGCTCTCCGCCGCGGATCTGGCGAAGAATTTCAAGACGCTTGCCGAAAACGACGCGGTCGTGGTCAAGGTGCTGGTCCCGGATGCCGACAAGCTCGACGAGGCGCTTCTGACCAATCGGATCGTCGACGCCGCGCAGCTGGAAAAGAAACTCCGCGCGCTCTTCCCGGACAGCGATCCCGAGACGCTCAAGCGCCTGCGCGAGATCCCGGACAAGTTGACGGCGGAAGAGTTTCTCGACGCCTTCAACAAGACCATGGAAGGCACGGACGAAAGGGATTTTGTCGGCCGCGGTACGCGCTTCGACGAATTCATCCTCTACAAAGTGGAAAATTGGGACGAGGCCCAGCGGGCCTTCATCGCCGCGGCCGGACAGCCCGCCGATCCCAAAAAAATGCCGGAAAATCCCTGCATCGTGGAAAGGCTCGACCGCTCCAACGTCAATGACGTGATGTTGTCCACGCTCGGCGTGGCGCGGCGTTTCGGCGGCGATCCCAAAAATCTACAGCAGATGAAGGACAACATCATCCGTCAGCTGGAAGGCTATCAGGTTCGGCTCTTCGACCGGGCCAGGGGATTGGGCATCGTCAGGATCTCCGACGGCGCCGGCAACGATGTCGTTCAGGACAACGACGACCAGAGTCTCAAAAATCTCAAGACGGACGATTATCCCGATATCGCCAACCACATGGATATCGTGAGCTACATGCTGTATCGCGTCGGCGGCGCCAACGTTTCCATATACGACGTCCAGATCCGGCTCAAATCCGGTGACAGCTCCGAGGGCGGCATGGACGGCGGCCGGAACTTCAGCGACAGCAAGGAACAGCGCGACGGCTTCGACGTCTATCACTACACGCTTGAGATATCCGGCACCATGGAGCAGATCCGCAATGCGGTCAAGCTTCTCGACGACTGCTATGCCGTCCGCCGCGTCTATCTGGTGAAAAACATCGCGCTCTACGCCGAGGACAACATCGCCGACGGTATCTTCGTTGACCGGCGCATGGAGAAACGCCCCGCCGCGGCCAGAAAGACGGTGGCGAATGACGTTTCGGAAGGGCGCCGCGGGCGTCGCGGCTCCCGCGCCGTAGCGGAGACTGCGGAAAACAACAACGATGTCGATGCCGAGCAGAAGCGGCAGAAGATGATCGAGGAATACGAGAAGCGTCAGAAACAGCTCGATCCCGAAAAGCGCGACGGCTACGGCGAGCCGATCACGGCGGCCAAAGGGGCGAACGAGACTTTCCGGGCGGTGATCGATGTCGAATATGTGGTCAAACCGCGGAAATAAGACCGTTTTTTCAAAGAGGGTGCTTTGATGGAATTCATAAAGAGACATTACGAGAAACTGATCCTTCTCGCTTTGGCGGTTATCACGATTTACGCAGTGTGGAACATGTCCGGGGTGATGAACAAGACTCGAGAAGAGGTCAGGCCCGAAGATTTGGAGATCCTTCCCCTCCGCGCGGATCAGGTTTCTCTGGAGAACCGCAGCCGGATCCTGAAGAAGAACGAGAGTGATTTGGAGACCACCAAGCGGGAACTGAAGAGCGCCGAGAAGAATCTGGAAACGGCGAGGCGGCAGCTCGCCGCCAAAAGCGACGACGAGAAGGCGCAGGCAAAGGTAAACGAGCTCGAGTCCGAGTTCAACCGGCTCGAGTCCGACCGGAACAAGTTCGAGGAAGAGATCAAAAAGGCGAAGGAAAACGGAGCCCTCTCCGATTACCTCGCCACGAAAAAATTCACCCCCGCGGCCCTTATCGCGCAAAATCGGCTCCAGTGGGCGCCGAAGTATTCGGGGACCCAGATCGACAATCACTGCGATCTCGTGAAAGTCTTTCAGATGGCGGAGTGCCCGCATTGCAATTACGGCGTTCCGATCTATTGTTTCAAGAACACCCATAAGTGCGCGGTCTGCGGCAAGGAGCTCAAGTCTCCGCCGGACAAGATCAAAAAGCGCCGTTTGGATTTCGATATCAACGATTCCGACGGCGACGGCATCCCCGATGAAAAGGAAGAGCGGTACAAGATGGATGCCAAGGATCCTGTCGACGCGCTGCTGGATCCCGACGGCGACGGTTTTTCCAACCGGTATGAGGTCAACAGCGAGAGCAACGACGGCGAGACCAATCCGCTCGATCCGACCAGCTGTCCGCCGCTGTGGCGCCGGCTGCGGTTCAAACGGGTGGCCAAGGTCAAATTGCCGATCAGCATATCCGGCATCGATGTAAACAGCCCCGACCGCAACAATTGGGAGGTGTCGATCAAGTTCGACGTGCGCAATCCCAAGACCGGCCGGCTGGTGACGAACGACTCCTATTACAAGATCGGCGACACGTTCCGGTTTGACGGACGCAGATACATGGTGAGTTCCATCGAGCGCAAGGTGGAAAAGGACAAGGATAACGAGCGGAAAAAGGATGTCGTGACGCTGAAGATGATCCCCGAGAGCGAAAGCGAGAAATCGCAGGTCCACGAGTTGACGCTGGTGTACGGCCAGCCGGTTTTCAGCTCCGACGAACGCGTGGTGTTGGAGGACGTCGGCGTTCCGGAAGATCCGACCGTTCAGGATGAATTCGGCGACAACCGCTATTATACGCTCCGGAGAGGCAAACGCAAGGCGATTTACGAACTGCGTCCCGGCGAAGTCTTTGAAATGGGCGGAGTTTCGGATTTCGGGCCCGCCGCACGGGTGCCCAAGGCGATCTATGTGCTCAAGAGCTTTGACGAAAAGAACAAGACGGCGCAGTTGTCGCGGGTGAGAGGCAGAGGCACCGGTTCCGAAGAGAATCTGGACAACGACGAGAAGGGCGAGCCGATGGTGGTCACCGCCGGAGGTTTCATCGAAGAGGAGGATCGTGTCGCTTTGCCGGAAAAAGCCGGCGAGGGCAAGGGCGCAGCGGACAAGGATTCGGTGCGGTCGAGACGCTGAAAATCGAAAAAGTTGTTGACCGGGAATTCGCGGCGGATGCGTTCCGCCGGTTTCCCGTATTATGAAATCAGGGAATATTTGTACAGAGGCATACAAAGTTAAACCAAACCAATGGGGGATTTGTTGATGGAACGAAAAAGGTACATCGCGTGTTGGCCGCTGTTGCTGCTTTTGACGTTGTCTCCGGCAACCGGAACGGCGGAGGAACCTGCGAAGGACGGAGGGGAGCGTCTCGCCGAGCATGTCCGAAAGGACGATGCCGATTACGCCGCGCAGGACAGGCATTTGAACGAGGCGCGCGAGCTTGTTGCCAAAAAGGAATATGAGCAGGCGAAGAAGAAGTACGAAGACGTGCTGGGCGAGTTGGACTATCGAACCAGAGAGCAGAACAGCGATATCGCCCGCAGTCGTCTGGTAATGGTGCGGCGCGAGGTCCGTACGATGATCCACGCCTGGGGGCAGGAGCAGTTGATGCAGGCGCGTCATTTGGCCGCCGACGATAAGCTCAAAGATGCCGGAAACCTCGCGGCGGTCGTGGTGGATCTCGCCAACGGCGTGGCCGATATCGCCGGAATGGAAGGCAAGAAGGACGAAAGGCTTCTGGCCGAGGCCACCGCGCTCATGAACGAGTGCCGCAACATGGAAAAGACCGAGGCGCTGCGCAAAGACGCGTCGTTGGAAAAGGCCCAGTCCAAAAAGTACAAGGACGAGCAGAAGCAGATCGCCCGTCTGTTGCGTGAAGCCGAATCGCTGATGCGTGTCAAGCGGTACGAGGCGGCGTTGGCGAAGGTCGAGCAGGTGTTCATCTTCGATCCGCTGAACGCCGACGCGATGCTCCTCGCCAACAAACTTTATCAGCTTTTCTACCAGTACGGGCGCGAGCGCAAACGCACCGACGCGGAAGGCGCTCTCGCGTATACCCAGTGGCAGTGGGCCGAGCCGGTTTTCATTCGTTCCAACTCCTCCGCGGCCGTCCGCGACGGCGTCGTCAAGGAAAGCGGCGATCTGCAGGTTTACAGCAAATTGAACCGGATCGTCTATCCGGAGATCAAGTGGGACGGCAAGGAAGTCGACGAAGCGCTGAAGTTTTTGGCCAAGCGCAGCAAAGAGTACGATCCCGACAAAGAGGGCGTGGTGATCAACTATGTCGCCGGCAGCGGCGACAAGCCGGTCGTGACGCTCAATCTCACCAACATGCCGTTGAGCGAGATCATTCGCTACACCTGTCTGCTCACCGGACTTGAATACCGGATCGAAGGCAACAGCATCCTGGTTTCCAGCGACGCCGCCTCTAAGATCATCAGCCATCCGCAGCTGCGGATCAGCGGCAAGATCATCGCCGACGTGCTGGAGCTGGAGGGCGGCGGCGGTTCGAGCGAGCCCGCGCCCGCCAACGACAACAATGACGGCGCCGGCGACGGCGGCAATGGCGGCGCCGGCGACGGCAACCTGAACTCCGGATCGTCGGCCGCTTCCGTCGCCAATCCGACTCCGGCGCAGTGGAAGAGCTTTTTCGCCCGCCATCTCATCGTCATGCCGGAAGGTTCGAGCATCAGTTCCGATGCCGCGCACGGAACTTTGAGCATCCGCACCACCAGCGCCTGTATGCGTGACATCGAAGAGCTGCTCTCTCAGCAGGAAATGCAGGAAGAGAAGATGGTTATGATCGAGATCCGCGCGATGGAGATCAGCGAGATCGACAATCAGGAGCTCGGCTTCAACTGGAATTTGAACATGCTCGGCTACAACATGGACGGCAACGGCAACCTCAGCACCAAGGGCAGCACCGGCTGGCTGTTCCGGCAGGGCGAAAATACCACCAACGGCAGCAACGACAGCTCTGCGTTGAGCATGATTCGCGGCGCGGCGGCGGTTACCGGTCTTTCCAACACCGCCATCGTCAAGGATATGAACATCTTCCCGGCGCTGTTCGGTTCCCAGAACTGGTTCGGTTCGGATACCCCGGTCGACCTGCGGCTGACGATCAACGCGCTGGCGCAGAATCAGCGTGTCGAGTCCCTTTCCGCGCCGAAGCTGTTGACCATCGACGGCAAGGAAGCCTGGATAGATGTCGGCAAGACCTACTACTTCCCGGACAGCTGGGATACGCTGGAGGTCAGCACCGAAAGCAGCGACAACAACAACGGCGTTTACTTCTACAAGATCACCGCTCCGGCGCCGGACATCGACAAGGACGGCAAGACGCTTGGCGTGTACCTCAAGGTCCGTCCGAAGGTCCAGCCCGACAACCAGACGATCCGTTTGGAGCTCAAGCCGAAGATCTCCGCCTTCCTCGGCAAGGATAACGGCGACGGTCGCTACGACGTCAAGATCTACGTCTACGACAACAGCGGACAGGAGGTCGTGTGGCGCACCTATTCGATCTGGCGCGCCCGTACCAGCCTGCGGTCGCTGGAGCTGGTGGTGGACGTTCACGACGGCGAGCCGGTGGTGGTCGGCGGCATCATCGACAACACATCGGTCAACCGGACGGACAAGATTCCGATCCTCGGCGATCTGCCGTTGATCGGTCGGTTTTTCCAGTCGCAGGCCGAGAACACCAAGAAGCAGAATCTGATCATGTTCGTTACCGCGCGGCAGATCGACTTCCGCGGCAACCCCATAATGAAAAACGGCAATACCGGGACCCCGGATTTCAACCGCTAATTAACACCGGAGGCTTGATAATATGTACGAATTTAAGTTGAAGTTCCTGCCGGTGATGATGACCGCCGCTTCGGTGGTCGTCGCGGCGGAGACCACGGATGTGCGCGGTACGATCAACCGTGTCGATGTGGGGCGTCAGGAAATCGCCGAGCGCGGCGGCGCGCATGTCAAAGAAGGCAACAGGCTGTTCGTCGACGGCCGTTACGAAGAGGCCATCGCCAAATACAGGGAAGCGCGAAAGATCTATGAGCAGTACGCGCTTTACGGCGGCTTCAGAGACCGGGACAAGTTTTGCGAAAATCGCATCAAAGAGTGTTATTATCTTTGGGCGAAGCAGAAGATGAAGGAAGCCGACGATCTGGCGCAGGTCCGCGACTACGATGCGGCGATCAGCGCGTGCAAAAAGGCGCTTGAGTTCTGCGAGCAGGAGCAGAAGGACGAGCTGGCCAAGATGATCGAGATCTACGAAAAACGCCGCGACAACGCCGTCGAGCGCGATGCCGCCAAGGCGGATCAGCTGGTCCCGAACCTCAAGGCGCAGGAGTATCAGATCCAGGTGCTCATGGAGCAGGGACGCAAGCTGGCGATGAACCGCGAATACGGACGTGCGGCGCGTAAATTTCAGGAAGTGTTGCTGATCAATCCGTTCAATGCCGACGCGCTGCAGTGCCTGCGGGCGGTGCACGACCGCATCGGTTCGATCGGCATCCGGCGCCACAACAATGAGCACCGCAAGATGATGGGCGAAGTGGAATGGAAGAGCGCCATTCCTTATCAGCCGTTCTCCGAAAACGCCGCCCAGAACCTGCTCGATTCCGGTGCCGCCAAGGTCAAACCGGAGAGCAAGGGCAGCGAGTTGTCCAGGCGCCTCAACGAGATCAAGTTCACCACATTCGCCATTTCCGGACGTACGGTTGCCGAGGCGGTGGAAGACATCCGTTTCGCGAGCGTCAAGCACGATCCCGAAAAGCGCGGCGTGAATATCGTGTTTTTGCGTTCGGTCCCCAAAAAGACGCAACCCGAGAATCAGAATCCCGACGGCGTCGGCGACGACAACCCCGATCAGCCCCGCAATCAGGGCAACGATCAGCAGCAGCCGGGCACCGAGGATACGATCACTCTGGATCTCATGAATGTGAGCGTCCTTCAGGCGCTGGATCATCTTTGCGCGGAAACGCGTTCTCCCAAGATGTGTTATCAGGTCGACGAAAACGCCGTTCTGATCTTTCCCGCGAACTACGATCTGGGCGGCATGTTGACCGAAGTGGTCCACATCAACCTCGAAGAGGGCACTACCGACGATCAGCTCAAGGGCGACATGATCGCCAACGGCATCGAATTCCGCAAGGGATCGGGCGCCGGCGTGACCTACAACGCCAAGCTCGGGCGCGTCACCATCAAGAACGACAGCAAGAATCTCGAAAAGATGAAGGCGTTCCTCGAAAAACGCAAGACGAATGACGGCGCCATGATCCAGCTGCAGATTAAGCTGATCGAAATGAACCAGAAAGACATCGACGAGCTGGCCTTCAACTGGCAGTACGCGGTCAATACCAATCAGAGTTATTACACCGGCGGCGCCAACACCTCCACGCCGCTCTCCTCCGAGGCCAACCGTACGCTTTCGCGGGCGACGATCATGCAGTCCAGCAGCAACGAACTGCTGCGCTACTACGCGCCGGATTCCAACCATACGACGACGATGTATCAGGATTCGACCTACGCGTTCGTGTGGGCGAACAGCGACGGCACCAAGATCAATGCCAATGTCTTCGCTCTGGATTGGGCGGACAGCATGGACGTTTTGGCGTCTCCGCGGGTGACGACCATTCCCGGACACAAGGCGAAGATCCAGATGGTGACCATCCGTTACTTCCCGGAGGACTGGGAGACCATCGAAACCGATACCAAGGGCAGCCCCGGCGGCCTTTCGATCTCCCGCGTCACTCCCCAGCCGAATCTGGACAAGGAAAAGACGCTCGGTCCGCAGTTCGAGATCACTCCGACCATCATCACGCGCGGAGAGGAAAAGCTGATCAAAATGCATCTGAGATTCCCGATCGAGACCTTCTCCGACGAGTGGATCATTTACGACAACACCCAGAACGGCGGCGACGACGACGGCGACTACATCCAGATGCCGGTGTTCAACAAGCGTGAAATAGATTGCGACATGATCCTCGGCGACGGCGAAACGATCGTGCTCGGCGGCGTGGGCCGGGACGATACGACCACCGTCAACGACAAGATCCCGATCCTCGGCGACATTCCGATCATCGGACGGTTGTTCCAGTCGAAGTATTCCGATGCGTCGAAAAACAACCTGCTGATCTTCCTCACCGGAAGACTGGTCAAACCGGACGGCTCGGCCTACAATCCGGGGAAGCAGATCCAGCGCGGACTGCCGGATTTCGGGCGTTTGGAATAGCGCATGGCGATCCATCGCATGCGGCATGACGGCAGGCGGAATGCGTTTCTTGCGTTCCGCCTGTTTTGAATATCAACGGGACTGTTGCCGGTCGCCGTCAGGAGATTACAGGATATCATGGAAAACAAGAAAAAACGTTCTCCGCTCGGGTATTTCGGGCTGTATGTCATCGGCGTCATCGTCGGCGCGGCGGATGTGATCCCCGGCGTTTCCGGCGGGACGATGGCGTTCATCCTCGGGATCTACGAGGAGATGCTGAACGCGATCCGCAGTTTTGCGTCGATGCGCGCGGTAAAGATGTTCGCGAACTTCAAATTGAAGGAAGCGTACCGGTCGCTGCCGTGGCCGTTCGTGCTGGTGCTGCTGCTGGGCGTGGGCAGCGCGGCAGTTCTGCTCGCCAAGCCGATAACCTGGATGCTGGAAAATCGTCTTTCGTTCATTCTGGCGTTCTTCTTCGGTCTGGTGGCGGCGTCGGTCATCACGGTGCTGTGCCGCGTCGGCAAGTTCAACGTGCTGCTGATCCCCGGGCTGGCCGCCGGTACGGCAATCGGCTGGTGGGTGGCCGGGCTGACCGAAGGGATGCAGTCCCCTCCGGACAGTTGGTGGTATCTGGTGCTCTGCGGCGCGGTGGCGATATGCGCCATGATCCTGCCGGGCATTTCCGGCAGCTTCATACTGATGCTCATGGGGCACTACAATACCGTAATGGAGGCGATCAAGGGCCTGACCGGATTCCGGGACGTTTCCGACAATCTGCGGATACTAGGATGTTTCTTCCTCGGGATCGTGGTCGGACTGGCGAGCTTCGCGCAGCTCTTGTCGTGGATGTTCAAACGCTGGCGCAATCTGACCATAGTGGTTTTGGCCGGCTTCATGATCGGCTCGTTGCGCAAGATCTGGCCGTGGAAGTTTGACGATTGCTTCAAAGGCAGTAATGTCTTACCGGAGATCGACCTGAATTTCTGGATCGCCGTCGCTCTGGCGGTGGTGGGCTTTGCCTTGGTCGTCGCCATCGAGTTGGCGGCGCGGTATTTCGAAATGCGGCAGAAGGCTGCCGGAAAAACCAGTAAATAGTGAAGTTTTCTCATGTTGAAGGTCATTGTCACCGGCGGCGCCGGTTTCATCGGTTCGGCGTTGATCCGCTATCTGATCCGCGAGACCGACGTCGAGGTGATGAACTTGGACAAGCTGACTTACGCCGGCAATCCGGCCAGTCTGCGCGAGGTGGAAGATTCCCCGCGTTACCACTTCACGCGCACCGACATCTGCGACGGCGCGGCGGTGAAGAAGCTCTTCCGTGAGTTCCGGCCCGATGCGATCATGCATCTGGCGGCGGAATCCCATGTCGACCGTTCGATCGACGGCCCGCTGGAGTTCGTGCGCACCAACGTGCTCGGCACGGCGACGCTGCTGGATGCGGCGTTGGAGTACTGGAAGACTTTGCCGGAAGACAAAAAACAGTCGTTCCGTTTTCAGCACATCTCGACCGACGAGGTCTACGGTTCGCTCGGCGCGACCGGATTGTTCACGGAAAGCACTCCCTACGATCCGCGTTCCCCGTACTCGGCGAGCAAAGCCTCGAGCGACCACATGGTGCGGGCTTGGCATCACACCTTCGGTCTGCCGGTGCTGTTGAGCAACTGCTCCAACAATTACGGGCCTTACCATTTCCCGGAAAAACTGATCCCGCTCGTGATACTGAACGCGCTCGACGGCAAGCAGCTGCCGATCTACGGCAAAGGCGAGAACATCCGCGACTGGCTGTTTGTCGAAGACCATGCGCGCGCATTGTGGCTGATCGACCGCAAGGGCAGGGTGGGGGAGACCTACAACATCGGCGGACGCAACGAGCGCACCAATCTGCAGGTGGTCCGGGCGATCTGCCGGATCCTCGACGAACTGCGTCCGAAGGCGTCCGGCTCCTACGCCGATCAGATCACCTTCGTTACCGACCGTCCGGGGCATGATCTGCGCTATGCCATCGATGCGGACAAACTGCGGAACGAACTGGGGTGGGAGCCGCGCGAAAACTTCGACAGCGGACTCGAACTCACGGTGAAGTGGTATTTGGAAAACGACTGGTGGTGGCGTCCGATCCGCGAGGGGAAATATTCCGGCGAACGTCTGGGAAAGGGCAAATGAGCATGAAGGGCATCATTCTTGCCGGCGGGGCGGGATCGCGGCTGCATCCCGTGACGCTGGGCGTATCCAAGCAGCTTATTCCGGTTTACGACAAACCGATGGTCTACTATCCGCTGTCGGTGCTGATGCTGGCGGGGATCCGCGACATTCTCGTCATCACCACGCCGGAAGATCATGCGGCGTTCAAAAGACTGCTGAAGGACGGAACGCATCTTGGCGTCCGCATTTCCTACGCCGTCCAGCCGTCTCCGGACGGTTTGGCGCAGGCTTTCATCATCGGCGAGGAGTTCATCGGCTCCGACAATGTGGCGCTCGCGCTGGGCGACAACATCTTTTACGGCGCCGGATTGGGCAAGATGCTCGCATCGGCGGCTCAGCTGGAGCGCGGCGCGGTGGTTTTCGGTTATTACGTCAGCAATCCGGAACGCTTCGGCGTGGTGGAGTTCGACGAAACGGGGCGCGCCGTGTCGATCGAGGAAAAGCCCGCAAAGCCCAAATCGAATTACGCTGTCACGGGATTGTACTTCTACGACAACTCGGTGGTGGAGATCGCCAAGAATCTCAAGCCGTCGGCGCGCGGCGAACTGGAGATCACCGGCGTCAACGTCGAATATCTGCGTCGCGGAGAGCTTGAGGTCAAGCGGCTGGGGCGCGGTTACGCCTGGCTGGACACCGGGACTCACGATTCCCTCATCGACGCGTCGGATTTCATCCGCACCATCGAAAAGCGTACCGGCATGATGGTCTCGTGTCCGGAAGAGATCGCCTTCGAGCAAGGGTGGCTTTCGCCAGACGAGCTGAAAAAATCCGCATCCGGTCTGCTGAAGACCGATTACGGCCGCTATCTGTTGCGTCTGGCCGAGGATGGGTTGGGCGAGCGATGAACGTTATTGCCACCGACATCCCCGATGTGCTGATCGTCGAGCCCAAGATCTTCGGCGATGCCCGCGGGTATTTTTACGAGTGCTACAACCGCGAGAAATATGCCGCCGCGGGGATAGATTGCGATTTCGTGCAGGACAACGAATCGTTTTCGCGCCGCGGCGTATTGAGGGGGCTGCACTTTCAGGCGGCGCCTTTCACTCAGGCGAAACTGGTGCGGGTGATCCGCGGCACGGTGCTCGACGTGGCGGTCGATATCCGCCGTAATTCGCCGACCTTCGGCCGTCATGTCGCGGTCGAACTGTCGGGGGAAAACTTCCGGCAGCTTTTTGTGCCGCGCGGCTTCGCCCACGGGTTCGTCGTGCTGTCGGACGAGGTGCTTTTCGCATATAAGTGCGACAACTTTTACAGTCCGCCGCACGAGCGCGGCATCGCCTTCGACGATCCCGCGCTGGGCATCGACTGGAGGCTCGATCCGTCGCAGTTCCTGCTTTCGCCCAAGGACAAGCTGCATCCGCGTTTTGCCGATGCGGAGCTTTTCGATCTGAACAACCCGGAGTATTTGAAATGAAACTTCTGATCACCGGCGGAAAGGGCATGCTGGGCAGCACGCTGCAGCGGGAATTTGCCGACTGCGAAGTGGTGGTGGCCGACTTGCCCGAATGCGACATCACCGATCCCGCGGGGTTCGAGCGCTTTCTCGCCGCCGCCCGTCCGGATGCGGTCATCCACTGCGCCGCGATGACGGCGGTCGATCGCTGCGAGACCGAGACCGAGCTGGCGTGGCGGCTCAACGCCTTCGGCACCGGAGTGGTCGCCGCCGCCTGCCGCCGCCAGAACGTGCGCCTCGTCGCCATTTCGACCGATTACGTGTTCGCGGGTGACTTGGATCGTCCGTATCACGAATTCGATGTTCCCGGCGCGCGGACGGTCTACGGCATCACCAAGTTCGCCGGCGAGGAGCAGGTGCGGCGGTTTTGTCCGGAGCATCTGATCTGCCGCATTTCGTGGCTCTACGGCGGGAACGGACCGAGTTTCGTCCACACGATGCTGAAGCTGGCGACGAGCGGCCCCGAAGTGCTGAAAGTGGTCGCCGATCAGATCGGCAATCCGACCAGCACCAACGCCGTCGCGCATCATCTGCGGCTGCTGTTGGAACGCCCGGAATTGAACGGGACCTTTCATCTGACTTGCGAAGGCGAGGCCTCATGGTACGAATTCGCCTGCGAGATCTTCCGGCAGGCGGGAGTGGAGCGGAAAGTCGAGCCGTGCACGACGGCGGAGTTTCCGCGTCCGGCGCCGCGTCCGGCGAATTCGCGGCTGGAAAAGCGGATGCTGCGCGGGTGCGGTCTGCCGCCGATGCCGGACTGGCACGACGCGCTGGCGGAGTTCATGCGCGAGTATCAGGTGGCCGCGCGATAAAAAAACAATTTTTTTGCGCGAATGATTTGAAAAAACAGCAGAGCCGGTCTATTTTAGTTGACATAATTGATTTGTCTGTGAATCGAAACGAGTGGGGGGAGCTATTATGCGCGATGAAAAAGTCATTCGTTATGAAAAGCCGGAGTTGCTGAAATACGGGTTTTTCGGAGCCGTGTTGATCGGCGCCGGGACCTCTGACCAGGGCGACATCGAAGAGGATTGCGACACCGATTTCGATGAATAGCGTCGCATCTGATGTGGATTGATACTCGAAAAACGGCGGAATTCCGCCTGAAATCGAAAAAAAGTCGGTTTTTTTGCGATTTCGATTTGAAATTGCTTTGTTTTTGCAGTATACTTAAAGAGTGACAAGAGTATTTATGTCTTTGTGACCGCAATGTCGCGCTGCGGCAAAGACGCTGGGATTGAACTTGAATTCATTTTAGTATTGTGGAGGAAAAGATGAAGCAGAGTGATCGTATCTCCTATGAAAAGCCGGAACTGTCGAAGTATGGTTTCTTCGGCGTCGCCAGCGGTGCTGGTACCGGGACGTCTCAGGGCGGCGACATCGCAGAGGGTTGCGACAGCGATTTCGACGAATAAGTCATTCTCGACGCAATTTGGTTTTTTTGAGCGGAGTTCGATAGAGCTCCGCTTTTTTCATGCCCGTTTTATGAGGGTGCTCCGATGCGCGGGAATGGCAGTTGCCCAACTTGGCCGCCGCCGGTTTGGGGCCTGTGGAACATATAAGATATATATGATCGTATGCCTGCATGCGCCCGGCGCGCATCCGCTCGTCAGCGTACGCGCGGGCGACAAAAAATACGAAAAAAGCCCGGCAACCGCATTTTTCTGCTTGAAAAAACTCGGGGCAGGGGATATTTTATACAATACATCGGAAGTCTCCGGTGGGTTGATAGCTCAGTCGGCAGAGCATCGCCCTTTTAAGGCGGTGGTCCCGGGTTCGAGCCCCGGTCAACCCACCACTTTTTTTTCAACCCGGTGCAAAAAGCCCGGATTTTTTGAAAAAAAAGTCGTTTCCGAGGTTGCAAAGCTGACGGATGAAGTTATATTATAATTCTGTTTCACGCGTCGCTTGACGGTGGAACGGGAATACGTGCTCGGATGGCGGAACTGGCAGACGCGTATGGTTGAGGTCCATATGGAGCAATCCTTGGGGGTTCAAGTCCCCCTCCGAGTACCATTTTTCGGCGTTACGGGCGCCTACATAGCTCAGTCGGTAGAGCACATCCTTGGTAAGGATGAGGTCTCCGGTTCAAGTCCGGATGTAGGCTCCAGTTTTCGATAACGTTTTGATCAGAGTAGGCAAATTCGGAGAACCGAAAGCAAGCAACCTGTACGGGAGGCAAAAAATGGCCAAGGAAAAATTCGAAAGAAGTAAACCGCATGTCAACATCGGTACCATCGGTCACGTGGACCACGGCAAGACGACGTTGACCGCCGCCATCACCATGGCGATGAACAAGAAGTTCGGCGGCGAGATCCGTCGCTACGACGAGATCGACAACGCGCCGGAGGAAAAGGCGCGCGGAATCACCATCAACACCGCTCACGTCGAGTATCAGACCGAGCATCGTCACTATGCTCACGTCGACTGCCCCGGACACGCCGACTACATCAAGAACATGATCACCGGCGCGGCCCAGATGGACGGTGCGATCCTCGTGATCGCGGCGACCGACGGCCCGATGGCGCAGACCTACGAACACGTGCTGCTGGCCCGTCAGGTCGGCGTGCCCGCGATCGTCGTTTTCATGAACAAGGTCGACCAGCTGGACGATCCGGAACTCCTCGAGCTCGTCGAGATGGAGATCCGCGACCTGCTGAACAAGTATGACTTCCCCGGCGACGACACCCCGATCATCAAGGGTTCGGCGCTGAAGGCGCTCGAGGCCGAGGGCGATCCCGCGAACCCCGACACCAAGTGCATCTTCGACCTGATGGACGCCGTCGACAGCTTCATCCCCGAGCCGAAGCGCGACACCGAGCTTCCGTTCCTGATGCCGATCGAAGACGTCTTCTCGATCGAAGGTCGCGGTACGGTGGTCACCGGCCGTGTCGAGCGCGGCGTGGTCAAGGTCGGCGACGACGTCGAGATCGTCGGCATCAAGCCGACCGCCAAGACGACCGTCACCGGCGTCGAGATGTTCCGCAAGCTGTTGGATCAGGGCCAGGCCGGCGACAACATCGGCTGCCTGCTCCGCGGCACCAAGAAGGAAGAGGTCGAGCGCGGCCAGGTCCTTGCGAAGCCGGGCACCGTCACCCCGCACACCAAGTTCAAGGGCGAGATTTACGTCCTGAGCAAGGAAGAGGGCGGCCGTCACAAGCCGTTCTTCAGCAACTACCGTCCGCAGTTCTACTTCCGCACCACCGACGTGACCGGCACGATCACGCTGAAGGAAGGTGTGGAAATGGTGATGCCCGGCGACAACACGACCATCTCGGTCGAGCTGATCTGCCCCATCGCCATGGAAAAAGGTCTGCGCTTCGCTATCCGCGAAGGCGGTCGCACCGTGGCTTCCGGCCGCGTGTCGGAGATCATCGAGTAAATCGATTTCGATCTGAAAAATCGAGGTCCCGAACCGTCAGAAAATGGCGGTTCGGGATTATCGCGTTACAATAACCGTATAATCGGGAAATACATAAAAAATGGCGCGTGAATTGGTCATTTTGGAGTGCACCGAGTGCAAGCGGCGCAACTATACGACGATGAAGGAGAAGCGCAACACTCCGGAACGTCTGGAAAAGAAGAAGTACTGCAAATTCGAGCGCAAGCACACGATACACAAGGAGACGCGCTGAGCGTCCGGCGAGTTTGAAACACTCAGGGAAGTAGCTCAGTTGGCTAGAGCGGCGGTCTCCAAAACCGCAGGTCGTGAGTTCGAGCCTCACCTTCCCTGCCAGTATGCCTCCGGTCGAAGCGCAGACAGGACACAAACGATGAAAGATAACGCAAAGCGCGGTTTCGGCGCCATGTTCGACGCCGTGACCGGCAGGATCAGGCGGTTCATTTCCGACACCGTGGCGGAGATGAGGCGCTGCACATGGCCGACGCGGCAGCAGTTGTTGGAGTCCACCGGGCTGGTGGTCGTGGCGATCATAATCCTGGCGTTGTTCGTCTTCGGCGTGGATGAAGTTGCCCGCGTGGTCATCACCTGGGTGACGGTCGGACGGTAGGCTTGAACAGTATCGCAAAAAGGCAGCAGGGACGGTTTTGAATATGGATGAAGTAGTCGAACAACAGCGCGACGAGCGCGGACAGTGGTTCGTGGTTCACACGCTTTCGGGGCATGAGAACAAAGTGCGGGATACCATCCTGCGTCAGCTTCGTCTCAGCGACCGGGTGCCGGTCTACGATGCGTTCATCCCGACGGAGAAGGTAGTCGAGGTGCGTCGCGGCAAGAAGAGCACCACCACCCGCAAATTCTTCCCCGGCTACATTCTGGTCCGGATGGATCTTTATGACGCGCAGGGCGCGGTGGACGAGCAGGCCTGGTACTTCGTGCGGAACGTGCAGGGCGTGCTGGGTTTCCTCGGCGGAGCCAACAAGCCGACGCCGCTTTCGGATTCCGAAGTCGCCGACATCATGCGTCCGGCGACCGGCGGCGAATCCGACATCAAGCCGAAGATCACTTTCAACGTCGGCGAAGTCGTGCGCATCAAGGATGGCGCGTTTGAGAATTTCGAGGGAGCGATCCAGGAGATCGACGCGGAACGCGGCAAGCTGAAGCTGATGGTTTCGATCTTCGGGCGTTCCACCCCCGTGGAATTGGAGTTTTGGCAGGTCGAGCGGGCGGTTTGACCGCGCGTTCGGGCTTTTTTCATCAATAGGGACTTTCAATGTGGCGGGATACCTGCCAGTCCGGACCACGTTGAAGTCGAAAAAAAGGATTAACTATGGCAAAGAAGGTTACAGGCATCATACGCCTGCAGATCCCGGCCGGCGCGGCCAATCCCGCACCGCCGATCGGTCCCGCCCTCGGCGCGGCCGGCTGCAACATCATGGCGTTCTGTAAAGAGTTCAATGCCGCCACTCAGTCTCAGAGCGGAATGGTTATTCCCGTGGTGATCACGGTCTATCAGGACCGTTCGTTCACCTTCATCTGCAAATCGCCCCCGGCCGCGGTTCTGATCAAGAAGGCGGCGGGAGTCGCCTCCGCGGCGCACAAGCCCGGCACCGAAAAGGCCGGCAAGATCACGCGGACGCAGATTCGCGAGATCGTGCAGATCAAACGGGAAGACATCAACGCCCGCAATGAGGAAGCGGCGATGCGCATCATCGAAGGTACCGCTCGCAGCATGGGAATCGAGGTGGTCGATGCGTAGAAGCAAACTTTACAAACAGCAGCGTGAGCAGCTGGGCGACAACCAGCAGCGCTACTCGGTGCTGGAAGCCATCGGCAAGCTGAAGGCTCTGCCGGGCGTGAAGTTCGACCAGACGGTCGAGGTCGCGATCAAGTTGGGCGTGGATACGCGCAAGTCCGATCAGACGGTCCGCGGAGCGGTTCCGCTGCCGCGCGGCACCGGCAAGACGGTGCGAGTCGCGGTGGTCGCGGACGGCAATGCCGCCGCCGAAGCCAAGGAAGCCGGCGCCGATGTGGTCGGTTTCGAGGACTTGGTCCAGAAGATCAAAGAGGGGTTCGCGGATTTCGACATCCTGATCTCCACGCCGGATGCGATGCGTCTGGTTCGTCCCCTCGGTCGTCAGCTGGGACCGCGCGGCTTGATGCCGAACCCCAAGACGGGTACGGTCACCGATCAGGTCGGCAACGCGGTTCGCGAGGCCAAAGCCGGTCGTGCGGAGTTCCGCGCCGACCGCGGCGCCTGCGTCCACGTGCCCTTCGGCAAGCTGTCGTTCGAGGCGGAAGCTCTCAATGAGAACTTCGACGCCATCATCGCGGCTCTGATGAAGGCGAAACCGGCCACGGCGAAGGGAACCTACATCATCTCGTGCACGATTTCCGGCACGATGACTCCCGGCGTCAAGATCAACACCAAAGATTTGGCGAGGGCGGCGAAATGAGAAGCGAAAAACGTTATGTGGTTCAGAGCATCGCTCAGATGATCGACGGCTCCGACTATTGCTATTTCGTCACCTACGCCGGTCTGAAGGTCAAGGAGTTCTCGCAGCTTAGAAACGATCTGGCGAAGCAGAACGCTTTCTGCCACGTGCTGAAGAACTCGTTGATCCGCAAGGCCGCCGCCGAGTTGAAGATCGATGCGCTCGACGCGCTGGATCTCACTCAGAGCACGGCGATGGTTTACGGCAAGGGCGACTGCGGCGCGGTTGCCAAGCTCCTCGCGGAGTTCGGCAAGAAGAACGAGCAGGTCAAGACCAAGGGCGGATACCTCGACAATGCGTATCTGTCGCCCGCGGATGTGACCGCGATCGCCGATCTGCCGTCGCGTGAAGTTATTCTGGCGATGTTGCTGGGGTTGATCCAGGCTCCGGCGCGCAATCTGGTCAGCGTCATCAATCAGGGTGTCGCCCAGGTGGTCAACGTGACCAACGCCTACAAAGAGAAACTCGAAAAGTAACTACCCTAATAATCGGAAGGAAATTATCATGGCTGAAATTACCATGGACGCAGTGGTTGAGTACATCTCCAACCTGAGTTTGCTCGAAGCCTCGAAGCTGGTCAAGACTCTCGAAGAGAAGCTCGGCGTGAGCGCCGCCGCTCCGGTGGCCGTCGCCGCCGCGGCTCCGGCTGCCGCTGCCGCGGCTCCGGCCGAGGAGAAGACCGAGTTCGACGTGATCCTCGCCAGCTTCGGCGAGAACAAGGTCGCGGTCATCAAGGAAGTGCGCGCCATCACCGGTCTGGGCCTCAAGGAGGCCAAGGATCTGGTCGAGGCCGCCCCGAAGGCCGTCAAGGAAGGCGCTTCCAAGGAAGACGCCGAGAAGATCAAGGCCCAGCTGGAAGCGGCCGGCGCCAAGGTCGAGGTCAAGTAATAGATCATTGCTTGAAACACGCGGAGGAGGGGGGTGAATTCCCCCTCCGCCGCATCGTTTTTTCTTAAGAAAATCTCATTTGCACAAGGGAAAATGCTTTCGCCGGTGTGGTTTTTTGCCGGATGAAAGCAGCCGACAGCCCGGAATAAATTTCGAAAATCCACTTCGGCGGTGTGGTCTTTTGCCGCCGGAGCCGTTCGTCCGATGCTCGTCTTTGACGGGGATCGGTTTTGTCGTCTAAAAAGGCCGGTTTTTTCTTGAATTTGGCAAAAAAATTTCAATAATTTTTTCATAAGCAACGGAAACGTCAACAACAACAGGAACGGAACACATGGCGAACAGAATCAATTTCGGTCGTCTCCGCGACGTGCTGGAAATCCCCGACCTGATCGGGGTGCAGCTCGAGTCCTACGACAACTTCCTCCAGCGCAACGTGCCGCCGGAGAAGCGCGAGCGCAAGGGCCTGCAGGAGATCTTCATGGAGATCTTCCCCATCGAGAGCTTCGACAACCAGATGTCTTTGGAGTTCATCTCCTACGAGATCGGGCCGATGAGCGAGCAGAAGAAGAGCGTCATCGACTGCATCAAGGACGGCCGCATCTACGACGCTCCGCTGTACGTCAACTTTCTGCTGAAGGCCAACGGCGCCGAGATCCCCGAGCGCGTCTACATGGGCGACATCCCGATCATGACCGATCAGGGCACCTTCATCATCAACGGCGCCGAGCGGGTGATCATCAGCCAGCTCCACCGCTCGCCGGGCATCTGCTTCGAAAAGACGCGCCACACTTCGGGGCGCATCCTCTACAGCTACCGGATAATCCCGGACCGCGGCTCGTGGATGGATGTCCAGTTCGACAACAACGACAACATCCAGATCTATGTGGACCGCCGCCGTCGCCGCCGGAAGTTCTACATCACGACCTTCCTGCGGGCGATCGGCTATCCGACCAACGCGGACATCCTCAAGGAGTTCTTCGAGGTCAAGGAGTACAAGCTTTCCGCGTTGATGAAGGAAAAGGATCTCAGCATCTTCTACACGGTCGACGACGTGACCAACGTCGACGACATCGTGATCGTCAACGAGCTCAAGCAGCTCAATGAACAGGATCTGGCGCTGCTCAAGGACAACAAGATAGAAAAAGTCCTGCTCGCCAAGGTCCCGGACGGCGACAACTACATCTTCGCCAGCATGGCGAACGACAGAACGCGCAACGAGGAAGAGGCGCTGAACGAGATCTACCGGCGCATGCGTCCCGGAGATCCGCCGAACCTCAACAACGCCCGCCAGCTGATCAAGCGGCTTTTCTTCGACAACCGCCGCTACGATCTGGGGCTGGTCGGCCGTTACAAGCTCAACGCCCGGCTGAAGCAGGACATCCCCGCCGACAAGCGGGTGCTCGATCCCAAGGACCTCGTGGCGGCGACCAAAATGCTGATCGAGCTTCGCCACAAGGGCGGCGAAGTCGACGACATCGACCATCTCGGCGCGCGCCGGGTGCGGGCGGTCGGCGAACAGCTGCAGAACCAGTGCCGTTCCGGACTTCAGCGCACCGAGCGTCTGATCCGCGAGCGCATGACCTTCGACGACCAGAACGTCACTCCGTCGAAGCTCATCAATCCCAAGGCCTTCGCCGGAGTGATCCGCGATTTCTTCGCGCGCAGCCAGCTGTCGCAGTTCATGGATCAGACCAACCCGCTGAGCGAATTGACCAACAAGCGCCGTCTTTCCGCGCTGGGCCCCGGCGGTTTGAGCCGTGACCGCGCCGGTTTCGAAGTGCGCGACGTGCATCCGAGCCACTACGGGCGCATCTGCCCGATCGAGACGCCGGAAGGTCCGAACATCGGACTTATCAGCTCCATGTCGCTCTATTCGATCATCGACGAGTACGGATTCCTCGAGACTCCGTACCGCAAGGTCGTCGACGGTCAGGTCACCGACCAGATCGACTATTTGACCGCCGACAAGGAAGAGATGTTCGTGATCGCGCAGGCGAACGCCCCGCTGGACAGCGAAAACCGCTTCATCCGTCCGATGGTGATGAGCCGCCGGATGGGCGAATCGAGCGAGTGGCCGCGTGAAAAGGTCCAGTACATGGACGTGTCGCCGAAGCAGCTCGTTTCCGCGGCGGCGGGCATCATCCCGTTCCTCGAACACGACGACGCGAACCGCGCGCTGATGGGTTCCAACATGCAGCGTCAGGCGGTCTCGCTGCTGATGCCGGATTCGCCCTACGTCGGCACCGGTCTGGAAGAGCGCATCGCCCGCGACTCCCGCGCGGTGGTGGTCGCCGCCGAGGACGGCGAAGTCACCGAGGTCAACAACACGCACGTCATCGTGACGCCGGAGAAGGGCGAACCCCACCGGTACGATCTTTACAAATATCTGCGCAGCAACGCCGGCACCTGCATCAACCAGCGGCCGGTGGTCCGTCGCGGCATGAAGGTCTCCAAGGGCGACCTTCTGGCGGACGGCGCGGCCACGCAGGGCGGCGAGCTCGCGCTCGGCCGCAACGTGCTGGTCGCCTTCATGCCGTGGTGCGGCTACAACTTCGAGGATGCGATCATCGTCAGCGAGCGTTTGGTCAAGGAGGATATCTACACCAGCGTCCACATCGACGAGTTCGAGATCACCAGCCGCGAGACCAAGCTCGGTTCCGAGGAGATCACCCGCGACATCCCGAACGTCAGCGAAGATGCGCTGCGCAATCTGGACAGCCGCGGCATCGTCTACGAGGGCGCCGAGGTCAAGCCGGGCGACATTCTGGTCGGCAAGATCACGCCGAAGAGCGAGACCGAACTCGCCCCCGAAGAGCGTCTGCTGCGGGCGATCTTCGGCGAGAAGGCCGCCGACGTCAAGGATTCGAGCCTGCTCGTTTCGAGCGGCAAGGGCGGCATCGTCATGGACATCCGCACCGAATCGGTCAAGGATCCGGGCGCGCATCAGAACCTCACCAAGAGCGAGCGCAAGGCGCAGGAAAAGCAGGTCAAGAGCGAGTTGAAGGAAAATTACAACAACTTGCTCGCCGACCTGACGAGCCGCCTGTCGGACGTGATGCTCGGGGTGAAGCTGCCGCACGACATCACGACCGCTCCCGCCGAGGGCGCCGAGCCGGAAGTGCTGGTCACCGCCAACCGCAAGATCACCAAGAGCATGATCCAGAAGCTCGCCAAGAACTTCGCCAACTGGACGATGGAGGAGTGCGACTTCCGCAATACGCTGGACGGCATCTTCGACGTCTTCACCCCGCAGCTCGAAGAGGTCGAGCAGAAGCTCGCCCGCGTCAAGGACAATCCGGGGCTGATCGAGGAGAATGACACCGGCGTCATCAAGCGCGTCAAGGTCTACGTCGGCTGCAAGCGCAAACTGCAGGTCGGCGACAAGATGGCCGGCCGTCACGGCAACAAGGGTATCGTGTCGCGGATCGTTCCGATCGAGGACATGCCCTTCCTCGAGGACGGCACCCCGGTCGACATCGTGCTCAACCCCCTCGGCGTGCCGAGCCGTATGAACATCGGGCAGGTTCTGGAAACCCACCTCGGCTGGGCGGCGAAGATGCTCGGCATCAAGGTCGCGACTCCGGTCTTCGACGGCGTGCAGGAAGAGGACATCGTCAAGCTGATGGAGAAAGCCAACGAGCGTTTCGCCGAGGAAAACGGCAAGAACTATCACTGGGGCTTCCGCAAGGACGATGACGGCAACTACGTCTACGACGGCAAGACCGACGTCTACGACGGACGCACCGGCGACAAGTTCGATCAGCGCGTGATGGTCGGCGAGATCTACATGCTCAAGCTCGACCACCTGGTGGCGAACAAGATCCATGCCCGCGCGGTCGGTCCGTATTCGCTCGTCACCCAGCAGCCGCTGGGCGGCAAGGCGCAGCACGGCGGCCAGCGTTTCGGCGAAATGGAAGTCTGGGCGCTCGAAGCCTACGGTGCGGCATACAATCTGCAGGAAATGCTCACCGTCAAGTCGGACGACGTCACCGGACGGGCGAGGATCTACGAATCCATCGTGGCCGGCAAGAACATTCTGGAAGCGGGGCGTCCCGAATCCTTCAACGTGCTGCTGAAGGAAATGCAGAGCCTCGGTCTCGACGTGCGCACGGTCAAGAAACCGGGCAGTGACAATTAATTAATCGGGGAGGGTACAACCTTGATTGACAATACTTTCGTCTATCGGGAGCTGCTGGGCCGCGACTCGGCGACTTCGTTCGGAGCGATCTCCATCAACGTGGCGTCGCCGGAGACCATTCGTCTGTGGTCGCACGGCGAGGTCAAAAATCCGGAGACCATCAACTACCGCAGTCTGAAGCCGGAAAAGGGCGGACTCTTCTGCGAGCGCATCTTCGGACCGATCCGCGACTGGGAGTGCAACTGCGGAAAATACAAGCGCATCAAGCACAAGGGCGTGATCTGCGACCGCTGCGGCGTCGAAGTCACTCAGGCCAAGGTGCGCCGCGAGCGCATGGGCCACATCGAACTGGCGGTGCCGGTTTCGCACATCTGGTTCTTCAAGTGCATGCCTAGCCGCATCGGTCTGATGCTCGACCTCACGGCCAAGAAGCTCGACGAGGTCATCTACTACGAGTCCTACATCGTGACCGATCCCGGCGACACTCCGCTGGAAAAAGGCTCCACGCTGACCGAGCTGGAATACCGTCAGGCGCAGGAAGACTACGGCGACGCGTTCGTCGCCGACATGGGCGCCCCCGCGATCAAGACGCTGCTGGAGGGCATCGATCTGGCCAAGGAGAAGGCGGAGCTGGAAGTCGAATTCGCCGGCACCAACAACAAGGCGCGGCGCAAGAAGATCTCCAAACGGCTGCGGCTGGTGGAGGGCTTCATCGCCAGCAATTCGCGTCCCGAGCACATGATCCTGTCGGTGCTGCCGGTGATCCCGCCGGATCTGCGGCCGCTGGTCCCGCTGGAAGGCGGACGCTTTGCGACCAGCGACCTGAACGATCTCTATCGCCGGGTTATCAACCGCAACAACCGCCTCAAGAACCTGCTGCAGCTGCGCACGCCGGAAGTCATCATCCGGAATGAGAAGCGCATGCTTCAGGAGGCGGTCGACTCCCTGCTCGACAACGGCCGTCACGGCCGCGCCGTCACCGGCGCCGGCAACCGCGCGCTGAAGAGCCTTTCGGATATGCTCAAAGGCAAGCAGGGCCGTTTCCGTCAGAACCTGCTGGGCAAGCGCGTCGACTACTCCGGCCGTTCGGTGATCGTCGTCGGTCCCGAGCTGAAGATCCACCAGTGCGGTCTGCCGAAGAAGATGGCGATGATCCTCTTCGAGCCCTTCATCATCCGTCACCTCAAGGGACGCGGCCTTGCCCACACCGTGCGCGGCGCCAAGAAGATGATCGAACGCGGCGAGCCGGTGGTCTGGGACATCCTCGACGAAGTCACCAAGGGACACCCCGTGATGCTGAACCGTGCGCCGACGCTGCACCGCCTCAGTATCCAGGCGTTCGATCCGGTGCTGATCGAAGGTTCGGCGCTGCGTCTGCACCCGCTGGTCTGTACCGCTTACAACGCGGACTTCGACGGCGACCAGATGGCGGTCCACGTGCCGCTGTCGAACGAGGCGCAGATGGAGACGAAGCTCCTCATGCTTTCGCCGAACAACATCTTCTCGCCCGCGAACGGCAAGCCGATCGTCTCGCCCACGCACGACATCACGCTGGGCAGCTACTATCTGACCTGCGATCCGCGCAACAAGGAAAAGGCGAAGCTCTACCGCGACTACTTCGAAGTTCTGTACGCCAAGCAGATGGGCTTTTTGAAGATGCACGACGCGGTGCGGATCCCGAATCCGGACTACGGCAAGGATACGCTCTACGGCGACAAGGAGTCGCGCTTCATCCTGACGACTCCGGGGCGCTGCCTCTTCAACGAGATCTGGGACAAGCGGCTGGGCTTCTACAACAAGCTCGCCAAGAAGAAGGATCTGGGGCGTCTCATCAGCGACTCCTACAAGATCGCCGGCCACGAAGCGACGATCAAACTTCTGGACGACCTCAAAGATCTCGGTTACAAGCACTCCACCCTCGCCGGTCTGTCGATCTCCATCGCGGACCTGCAGGTGCCGGAGAAGAAGGAAGCGATCATCGAGTCCTCGCGCGAGCAGATCGCCGAGGTCTACAAGCAGTATAACGACGGTCTGCTGACCGACGGCGAGCGCTACAAGAAGGTCATCGACATCTGGACGCAGGCGAGCAACAGCGTCGCCGAAGAGCTCTTCGCGAGTCTGGAGGAAGCCAGCCGCCGCGGCGAGATCAACCCGGTCTACGCGATGCTCGACTCCGGAGCGCGCGGCAGCAAGGATCAGATCCGTCAGCTCGCCGGTATGCGCGGTCTGATGGCCAAGCCGAACGGCGACATCATCGAGCGGCCGATCATCTCGAACTTCCGCGAAGGTCTGTCGGTGCTGGAGTACTTCATCTCCACCCACGGCGCCCGCAAGGGTTTGGCGGATACCGCGCTCAAGACCGCCGACTCCGGTTACATGACGCGGCGCCTCGTCGACGTGGCGCAGGACATCATCTGCCGCGAGCACGACTGCGGCACCACCAAGGGCGTCTGGACCTGCGCCATCACCGAAGGCGACGAGGTCATGCTGCCGCTCCGCGACCGGATCATCGGCCGTTACAGCGCGCAGGACATCCGCGATCCGGCGTTCAAGGACGGCCGGCTGATCATCGCGGCCGGCGAGCTCTTCACGCCCGCCATCGCCGATCTGATCGACAAGCGCGGCATCCAGAAGGTGCTGATCCGCTCCGCGCTGACCTGCGAGACCAAGCACGGCCTCTGCGCCAAGTGCTACGGCTGGAACCTCGCCAGCGACCGCGAGGCGCAGGAAGGCGACGCGCTCGGCATCATCGCCGCGCAGTCCATCGGCGAGCCCGGCACCCAGCTGACGATGCGTACCTTCCACATCGGCGGCACGGCGTCCAACGCCTACAAGCAGCCGGTCATTTCTTCGCGTCACAACGGTACGATCAAGTACTTCAACATCCGTACCGTGGCGCACCAGAAGGGCAAGCAGACGGTCGTCAACAAGAACGGCAGCGTGATCATCTACGACGAGGCCGCGGCCAAGGAAGCCGAACAGGCGGCGCGCGAACGCGCCCAGATCGAGGCGGCGGCGCTCGGCACCAGTTATAATAAGGATTACGACTTCTGGTCGGACGCCGTCCGCGAGGCGGAGTTGGAGCGTTACGACCTCGAGGCCGGTTCGGTGCTGGAAAAGAACGACGGCGACAAGGTCAAGGCGAACGAGGTCTTCGTCCGCTGGGAGCCCGACCACGTTCCGATCATCATCGAGGAGTCCGGCGTGGTCGAACTCCACGACCTGATCGAAGGCGTGACCATCGAGAAGCAGAAGCGCGGCGGCGACCAGGGCACGGTCATGGAGCACCGCGAAGACCTGCATCCGCAGATCGTCATCAACTCCGAGGACGGCACGTTCCTCGCGAATTATCCGCTGCCGGCCGGCGCGGTGCTGATGACCAAGGCGGGCGCGAAGGTCACCCCCGGCATGACGGTCGCCCGCGTGCCGCGTCAGTCCGCCAAGAACAAGGACATCACCGGCGGTCTGCCGCGTATCGCCGAGCTTTTCGAAGCGCGCGTCCCGAAGGACGTCGCCGAGATCGCCCGCATCGACGGCTACGTCGAAGTCGACAAGCTGGGCCGCCACAAGCGCCAGCTGGTCATCCGCGATCCCGAATCGGGCATGGTCGAGGAGCACAACACCATTCCGGCGAACAAGCACCTCACCGTCAGCAAGGGCGACTTCGTCCGCAAGGGCCAGAAGCTGACCGAAGGTTCGATCGTGCCGCACACGCTGCTCGGCATCTGCGGCATCCACGAGCTGCAGCGGCATCTCGTCGACGAGATCCAGCTGGTGTACCGCACTCAGGGCGTCGAGATCAACGACAAGCACATCGAGATCATCATCCGCCAGATGATGCAGAAGGTGCGCATCACCGAGTCGGGTTCGAGCGACTACCTGCCGGGCGAGCAGCTCGACCGAGTCGAATTCGAGCAGATCAACCGCGAGATCATCGAGAAGGGCGGCAAGCCCGCCGAGGCGGAACCGGTGCTGCTGGGTATCACCAAGGCGGCGCTGGAGACCGACAGCTTCATCTCGGCGGCGAGCTTCCAGGATACCACCCGCATCCTGACCGAAGCCGCGACCGCCGGCAAGATCGACGTGTTGAGCGGTTTCAAGGAAAACGTCATCACCGGCCATCTGATCCCCGCCGGTACCGGTACGGAGCGGCTGCAGTCGATCCGGCTGAAGTACCTCGGCAAGGAGATCGAACCGGAACTTCCGGCGCAGGACGCCGCATCCGCCGACTCCATCGAGGAGATCGCCGCGGCGTGGCGCGAGGGCGACACTTCGACGGCGGATCTGCCGGACGAGGCGCGCGAACTTCTGCCGGAAACCCCGGAAGACGGCTTCTCGGAGGAGCGTTGAAGGGCGAAAAAACACTGAAATTTCAAAAATCCCGCGGTTTTTTTAAGGAAATTCCGCGGGAGAGTTTGAAAAACCGTTTTTCAAGTGGTACATTATAGTTCCTGATGTGCTTAAAACATAACTGTTTGTAGAAATATAAGGATAAAGCTGGGGAAAACAACCATGCCGACAATCAATCAGTTGGTGCGTTTCGGACGCGAAGAAAAAGACAAGAAAAGCAAATCCAAGGCCTTGAGCGCCTGCCCGCAGCGTCGCGGCGTCTGCCTCCAGGTGACCACCCGTACCCCGAAGAAGCCGAACTCGGCGTTGCGTAAGATCGCGCGTGTCCGGCTGACCAACGGGCAGGAAGTCACCGCCTACATCGGCGGCGAAGGTCACAACCTGCAGGAGCACTCGGTGGTGCTGGTCAAGGGCGGCCGTGTGCGCGACCTTCCCGGTGTGCGTTACCACATCGTGCGCGGCGCGCTGGACAGCCTCGGCGTCGACAAGCGCCATCAGGGGCGTTCCAAGTACGGCGCCAAGCGTCCGAAGGGCGGCGACGATTCCAAGGGTAAGAAATAACACAGAGGTTTGACCGGAGATGAGAAGACGTAAAGTTACCAAGCGGGAACTGATTCCCGATGTCAAGTTCAACAGCCCGCTCGTGGCGCGTTTGATCAACACGATCATGAGCCGCGGCAAGAAGTCCACCGCCCAGAGCATCGTCTACGGCGCGCTGGACATCATCGGCGAGCGCAAGAAGGACATGGCGCCGATCGAGGTCTTCACCCAGGCGCTCGAAAACGTCAAACCCAAGCTCGAAGTCAAGAGCCGCCGCGTCGGCGGTGCGACTTATCAGGTCCCGATCGAAGTCGATCCCGAGCGTCAGGTCGCTCTGGCGATGCGGTGGATCACCACCTACTCCCGCGGCCGCAAGGGCAAGTCGATGATGGAATCTCTGGCGGGCGAGCTGCTCGACGCTTTCGCCAACACCGGTTCCGCGATCAAGAAGAAGGAAGATACCTTCAAGATGGCGCAGGCCAACAAGGCGTTTGCCCACTACCGCTGGTAATCGCATATACATCATAAAGCGCGAAATACACTTTTAACGAGGTGTATTTCGTTGTTTGTACGAAGAGCCTCGTTTTGAGAATATGAGCAACGAACAGGACAAACAGTACCACGAGTCGCCGCACCGCAAGGTAGCGCTCAAGGAGACGCGCAACATCGGCATCATGGCGCACATCGACGCCGGAAAGACGACGTTGACCGAGCGCATATTGTTCTATACCGGCGTCAACTACAAGATCGGCGACACCCACGAGGGCACGGCGACCATGGACTGGATGGCACAGGAACGCGAACGCGGCATCACCATCACCAGCGCGGCCACCACCTGCTACTGGAAGGGGCACCGCGTCAACATCATCGACACTCCGGGACACGTCGACTTCACCGCCGAGGTGGAGCGCAGTCTGCGGGTGCTCGACGGCGCGGTCGCGGTATTCTGCGCGGTGGGCAAGGTCCAGCCCCAGACCGAAACGGTGTGGCGGCAGGCGCAGAAGTACAACGTGCCGATCGTGGCGCTGATCAACAAGATGGACCGTACCGGCGCCGATTTCGACGGCGCGGTGCGCGAGATAAAGACCAAACTCGGCGCCACCCCCGTTCCCGTGATGCTGCCCATCGGCTGCGAAGCGAGCTTCGAGGGCGTGATCGACGTGCTGGGCAACAAGGCGCTGTACTTTTCCGACGAGGACAAGGGCGTCACGATCATCGAAAAGGAGCTCACCGACGATCAGAAGGAGCGCCGCGAGGCGGCGTTCAGGCACTTGGTCGAGTGTCTGGCCGAGGTCGACGACGAGATCATGGAGGTCTTCCTCAACGATCAGACGCCGTCCATCGACGATCTGCGTCAGGCGATGCGCCGCGCGACGGTCAAGGCGCGCGTCGTTCCGGTCGCGGCGGCCTCCGCGTTCAAGAACAAGGGCATCCAGCCGCTGCTCGACGTCGTTACCGACTATCTGCCGAGCCCGCTGGACATCTGGGACATCAAGGGCACCAATCCCGACACCGGCGAGGCGATCACCCGCCACGTCGGCGACCTGCAGCCCTTCTCGGCGCTGGTCTTCAAGATCATGAGCGATCCGTTCGTGGGCAAGCTTTTCTACTTCCGGGTATATTCCGGCGTGGCCACGCAGGGCATGACGATGCTCAATCCCCGCACCGGCAAGCGCGAGCGCATGGGGCGTCTGCTGCAGATGCACGCCAACAACCGCGTCGAGCGCGAGGAGATCTTCTCCGGCGACATCGCGGCGGCGGTGGGGCTCAAGAACGTGACCACCGGCGACACGCTGTGTCTCGAATCCGATCCGATCGTGCTCGAATCGATGTTCTTTCCCGAGCCGGTCATTTCGATCGCCGTCGAGCCCAAGACCAGCGGCGACCGCGACAAGCTCAACAAGGGGCTGATCGCGCTGGCGGAAGAGGATCCGACTTTCCAGGTCCGCTCCGACGAGGAGACCGGGCAGACGATCATTTCCGGCATGGGCGAACTTCACCTCGAGATCATTCTCGACCGTCTGGTGCGCGAGTTCAAGGTCGAGGCCAACACCGGCGCGCCGCAGGTGGCGTACCGCGAAGCCCTCACCAAGACCGGCCACGCCGACTGCAAGTTCGTCCGCCAGACCGGCGGTCACGGCCAGTACGGCCACTGCATCATCGACGTCACTCCGCTGGAACGCGGCGCCGGCATCATCATCGAGAACAAGGTCGTCGGCGGCAACATTCCCAAGGAGTTCATCAAGCCGATCGAAAACGGCATCCGCGAAGCCGCCGCGGGCGGCGTGCTGGCGGGCTATCCCGTCATCGACTTCAAGGTCGAGATCATCGACGGATCCTACCACCCGGTCGACTCTTCGGAAATGGCGTTCAAGATCGCCGGTTCGATGGCCTTCAAGGAGGCCGCGAAGAAGGCGGGCATCGAGCTTCTGGAGCCGATCATGAAGGTCGAGCTCACGACTCCCGACGAAAACATGGGCGACCTCATCGGCGACCTGACCAGCCGCCGCGGTTCGATCGTCGAGATCAATTCTGGGGAAAACAGTTTCGACCGGATCGTGGCCAACGTTCCGCTGTCGGAGCTGTTCGGATATGCGACCGCGATCCGTTCGCTGTCGCGCGGGCGCGCCTCCTATTCGATGGAGCCGGCGCATTTCGAAAAGGTACCTAAACAAGTACAGGATAAAATAGTGGAGAAAAAGTAATGGCTACTGCTAAGAGTCAACGCATCCGGATCCGTCTTCAGGCTTACGAGCATCGGATCCTCGACCAGTCCGTGAACGAGATCCTCGAGGCGGCGAAGCGCACGGGTTCGATGGTCGCCGGTCCCATTCCGCTGCCGACGCGCATCGAGCGCTGGACGGTCAACCGCTCCCCCTTCGCCGACAAGAAGTCGATGGAGCAGTTCGAGAGCCGCACCCACAAGCGCATGCTCGACATCGTGAACCCCAACGCCAAGACGGTCGACGAGCTCAAGAAGCTCAACCTGCCCGCCGGCGTGGATATTTCGATCAAGACCGGTTTCTGATCCGGTAGTGATAAAAAAGGGGGAGGACCTCCCGGACGCGGTTTCGAGTTGTCCGCGTTTTCGGGGTTCGTTCCCGCAAAGGTCTCCGGCGGAGGGCGCCGGATAGATACCTCTGGCTTCCGGCCGATTGGAAGCAAGTATCGAAAGTTTCTCGATCGAAAGGAGAAAGAATGAAAGGTTTAATCGGTAAAAAGGTCGGAATGACTCAGGTCTACGATGAGGCCGGCGTCCTGATCCCGGTGACGGTGATCGAGGCCGGTCCGTGCGTGGTCACCGCGGTCAAGACCGAGGAGCGCGACGGTTACTCGGCGGTCCAGCTGGGCTTCGGTTCGCGCAAGGCGAAGAACGTCACCAAGGCCTGCGCCGGTCATCTGGCGAAGGCGGGTGTCACGGGCGACAAACTGCCGTCGATCCTCCGCGAGTTCCGCGGCGTCGGCGAAGCGGCGGTGGGCGAAGAGGTCAAGGCCGACGCGTTTGCGGCGGGCGAGTTCCTCGACATCGTCGGCTACACCAAGGGACGCGGTTTCCAGGGCGTGGTCAAGCGCTACAACTTCGGCGGCGGCCGTGCCAGCCACGGCGGCGCATGGACGCGGCGCACCGGTTCGATCGGCTGCTGCGAATGGCCCGGACGTGTCAACAAGGGCAAACGGATGCCCGGACATACCGGCAACACCCGCTGCACCGTGCAGAATCTGCAGATCGTCAAGGTCATGGCGGAAGATAATGTTCTGTTGGTCAAGGGCGCGGTCCCGGGTGCCAAGGGCGGCATCCTGCTGTTGAGCGGCGCTCTGAAGAAGCCGGCGGCCAAGTAAGGAGGAGAATTCGAAATGTCGAAAACATTGGATATCCTCGATTGCACCGGCGCGAAGGTCGGCGATTACACGATCCCCGAAGGCGTGATCGAGATGGAAAAAGGCAGTCAGGCCGTGCATGACGCGGTCGTGGCTTTTCTGGCCGGTCAGCGTGCCGGCACCGCGTGCACCAAGACGCGCGGCGAAGTTCGCGGCGGCGGCGCCAAGCCGTGGCGGCAGAAGGGGCGCGGCGGTGCCCGTGCCGGTTCCAACCGCAGTCCTGTCTGGGTTGGCGGCGGCACGATCTTCGGACCGGTCCCGCGTTCCTACGCGAAGAAGGTCAACAAGAAGGTTCTGGTCCTCGCGCTGAAGCGGGCGATCTCCGAGCGCATCGAAGAGGGCGACGTGGTCGTTCTCGACAAGTTCGTGCTTCCGGATCACAAGACTCGCAACGCCTTCGCGGTGCTCAAGAACATCAAGGTCGCTGACGATACGGTCCTTTTGTCGCTCCCCGAGCTGGACGAGGCGACCGTCTGCGCCACCGGCAACATCCCGAATCTGGTAGTGCGCGTCCCGTCCGTGGTCAACACCTACGAGCTGCTGCGCTTCAAGAAACTCGTCTTCACCAAAGACGCGCTGGATTCTTTCATCGGCAGACTGGCGTAAGAGGAGGAGTTAAAGATGGAAAACGCTTTTGATGTGATCATCGCGCCGGTCGTCACCGAAAAGTGCAACGCGCTGATCCAGGAAAAGAAGTACACCTTCAAGGTGCGCCGCGACGCGGGCAAGATCGAGATCGGCCGCGCG
>Ga0310696_10000740_pt1 | contig 48801 bp, 41 predicted proteins | sample AusTroGonzalo_MG_4_FD_203885 | JGI IMG/M metagenome (GOLD analysis project Ga0310696, IMG submission 203885) | Bovine rumen microbial communities from tropical cattle in Woodstock, Queensland, Australia - Gonzalo_02 (v2) (version 2) | ecosystem: Host-associated > Mammals > Digestive system >...
TCATCGGAGCCGTTGTTGCTCCTATGGGTGCTCTCTACTCCGGTTTGGACAATCTGTAAGAGACGGCAGGACAATCTGAAGACCGCGCAAGCGGATTACGAACGAATTAAGCGCCCGTTGATATAGGGCGGCGGGTGTTTAAGATAAAAAGAGTATATTATATGAAAAAATGAAAAGGAGAACAAAAAGTTATGAAGAAGAATCAGGGTTTTTCCCTCATTGAGTTGATCGTTGTTATCGCCATCATGGCTATCCTTGTCGGTGTTCTGGCACCTGCATACCTGAGATACGTTGAGAAGTCCCGCAGATCCAACGACGTTACTACCGTTACCGAGATCATGGGCGCTGCTGAGAAGGTTGCTTCCGAGGCTCAGTACGATCAGTACATTAAGAGCGGCACGAAGTTCGAGATTTCCGTCAACGGTGGTGTTTTCACCCTTAGCGTTACGGGTCTTGATGGAAACGACGGCGGTAAGGTTAGTGCTGCATGGATTGCTATGGCTAACTACACCACCAATGTAAAGCTTTCCTCGAAGGCGTTCAAGACGAAGACTGGTTCCGTTACCGGTACTGTTGGTCTTGATGGCAACGTTTCTTGGGGCGGCACTGGCCTCTTTGCTCCGAATGCTACGGATAGCAGCGGAAACGAAGGCGAGTACTTCTGCACCTATTCCCCGGATTTCAAGAAGAGACTTTCCTAATTTTCGCGGAATGCAGTTGTTTGCAACGGATGCTCTAACTCAGAGTAACTGATGTGTTGAATGTTGATTATGCTTGGTAATCCCTATAGGGTGGCGCGAAAGCGCCACCCTGCCAAACGCATAAGGAAAGGGCGATAAATATGGAATTCGCCAGAGGAGAAAAATACAATCAAGGGTTTTCCCTTATTGAACTGGTTGTTGTAATTGCCATCATGGCAATTTTGGTCGGTGTTTTAGCGCCGGCGTATCTACAGTATGTGGAAAAGGCAAGAAGACGTGTTGATGATTCCGCAGCGGGAGAAATTAAGCATGCTGCGGAAAATGTCGTGTTATCCGGTGGCTTTCAGCTGGACAACGGTGATGTTTTGGTGACCTTTAATACTTCGGGGATCAGTGTTGTTCAAGGAGATTTGGGCAATGCATTGGAAAAGATGCTTACAAGCGATTTTGGAGATCTCTCAAAGGTGGTTCCGACATCTAAGTTGCGAAAAACACAGACATATACCATAGAGATTCAAACGGATGCCAATAGCGGGATGCCGAAAGTTGTCGGTGCATGGGATGGTCCGGATGATTGATTTTTTTTTACATGCAGGAGTGCAGTTTGAGATGATAGAAACTGTGATTTACATAAGTGCATTTTTGTTCGGGATTGTAATTGGCAGTTTCCTCAATGTATGTATCTTCCGAATTCCCAAAGGAGAGGATCTTGCAAAAAGGCGTTCTCATTGCATGAGTTGCGGATATCAGCTTCGTTGGTTCGATCTGATTCCGCTGTTCAGCTGGATTATTCTTCGCGGTCGTTGTCGAAAATGTCACGAGAAGATATCCATACAATATCCGATTGTCGAAGCATTGAACGGAATATTGTATGTTGTGGTGTTTTTGATACTCGGAATCAACGCTGAGAGTGTTATCTATTGCATGGCGATATCCGCCCTGTTGGCGTTAAGCATTATTGATTTCAGGACGTATATTATACCGATAGGGTTCAATGTGTTTATCCTGGCACTCGGCGTGATACGTCTTGCGTATCGGTTGATAATCGAGGGTGACTCGATAAAATCAATCGTGCCGTATATTATCGGAATGTTTGCGGTGAGCGTGCCGTTGGGCATTCTGTGGTTCCTTTCCAAAGGCAAAGCCATTGGCGGAGGAGATGTAAAATTAATGGGTGCCGCCGGGCTCTTGGTTGGGTGGAAATTAATCATTGCAGCGCTTATCCTTGGATGCATACTTGGATCGATAATCCATATCACCAGAATGAAAATATCCAAGGCGGGTCGAGTGCTTGCTATGGGGCCGTATCTGGCGGCCGGCATAACAATAGTGATTTTGTTCGGTGAGCAGTTACTGAACTGGTATACCGGATTAATCGGACTGTAGGTTGAATGCCGGGACATGAGAAGAGAGACGGTATTCGGCCGGAGAAAAGTCGGTCGCCGATCAGGCTTCGGCGTATATTGTTTACACGCGGAAAAATGTTATGTGTACGAGAATTGCTGAGACATTCTTTCAGTTAATGATAAACTAACAAGGAAGGACGGACGAAGAACGCATTCGTCCGAGAGGGAGGCAAGAAAAGTATGGCTAAGAAAGTGCTGTCAATGGAGATCGGGCAGGCCGTGACAAGAGTCGTAGAGATCGACTACATGACCAAGACCCCGAAGATCTATCAGGCGTTCAGTCTGGAGACTCCGAGAGACATGGTTCAGGATGGTGTGATCAGTCGTAATGAGGATTTCATCATCAGCTTGAAGGCGGAATTGCGCAAGAGAGAGATTAAAACCGACAGCGTCGTGTTCAGTGTCTCCTCCAGCCGTATCGCCAACCGTGAGGCTCGTATTCCGTTGGTAAAGGAGAACAAGATTCTGCCTTTGATTACGGCGAATGCTGCGGAGTATTTCCCGGTGGATATGAACCAGTATCATCTGGTTTACAACATCCTCGGCAAGATTGATACGAAGGAAGAGAAGCAGTATCGCTTGTCTCTTCTTGCTGTACCCAACGATGTCACGACATCGTATTTGGATCTTGCCCATTCCCTGCAGATGCACATTAAAGCAATCGACTATGTCGGTAACAGTGTGTATCAGGTAGTGAGACAGGATTTTGCTCACGGCACCAATGCTGTTATCAAGATTGACGAGCACAGTTCTTTGGTAACCATCGTTAAGGAGGGGGAGATCGTTCTCCAGCGTTCCGTTGCCCATGGCGTCAACGGCGTTATTGAGAACATGATGGAGCTCGATGTATACGGCGAGAACCTCGATTACTATGGTGCAACCCGCGCGTTTATGACAAACCATTGCATCCGTCGCTACCTTAACGTGGACGTTGACTATCAGGAGCCGGAAGACACTTCGGATGAGATTATGATGTCCCGCATCATGCTCACGGAGAACCTTCGTTACCTGATCGGTAACATCGGACGTATTCTTGAGTACTATGTCTCCCGTAACGACAACGAGCCGATTGATAGCATTGAGCTTGTTGGTATCGGTGCAGACTTCATCGGCCTCGATGAACTGTTGGGCAATGAGCTTGGTTACAATGTCCACAATTATGATGGACTGAACCAGATTAAGATCCTTAGCAGTGGATACAGTGATGTGACGATGCACGTTCTTGCGGCATGCATCGGTGCAGCAATGAAGCCGTTGCAGCTTCTCTCTCCGGAATTGATGAAGGGCGAGAAGCAGCAGTCGCTGGTAATTCCTTTCGCAGTGATGGTTGCCTGTCTTGCGGTTGCGTTGGCATTGTTCTTGGTTGGTCAGATCAAGGTTACTAACAAGGAAAAAGAAAAGCAGGAAATAGAGAACAAACTGAAAGAGAACCAAAGACTTCGCGATGTTAAGACGAAGCACGAGACATCTCAGGCAACATACAACAAGGTAATCAAGTTCAACGGAATTGAGAAGGATTATAATGTCAACTTTGTTCCGTTCCTTGAGGAGTTGGAACAGAAGATGCCCAGTAGTTTTGTCGCGTATAAGATTTCTGCTGACGAAACAATGATTGAAATGGAAATAACGTGTGTTTATAAAGAGGATTTGGCAACAATTGCACAGCAACTCTACCATTTCAATACCGTTACAATAACAGAGATTGGGCCTGTGACAGAAGAACTTTATGTCGAGCCGGAACCGGAACTTCCTGAAGGCGCAACGCCTACTCCGACACCGGAAGTTCCCACTCCTACGCCTGAGATTACTGAGCCTCCGATTTGGGTAGTGACGTGTAGGATTTTGATGCAGTATAATGAAGTCGGAGGTACAAACTAATGAAGGTTTCCAAGAGAGATATCAGTATCGTTATGATACTTTTAGGTGTTATTGCCTTGTTCTGCGTGTATCAATTTAACTATCGTAAACAGATTGAAAAAGCAGATTTGCTTACAAGTGAGATTGCACAGAAAACTCAGGAGAATGAGGAGCTTCTCAAGATTGATGAGCAACAGATAAATAATGATATTACCAAGTGGCAGACAGAAATGATAGCTATGGTAAAAAGTTATCCTGCTTATTATCGGTATGATGACATGATCATGTATCTGTATGACCTCGAACACGTAGAAGAATACGGGGTTCATTTTTCCGATTACACAATGGTTCCGTCGGAGCAAATAGAAACTTACATGGGATCTTTTAATGAGAAGCCGGTAACATTTTATGATAATGAAGCAAACTTTTCGGTGACTTATACCAATGCCACCTATGCTGGGTGTAAAAAGATGTTATCAGCGGTTTATTCTGACCGCATGGCGAAGAATATCAAAGAGATTGAGTTATCTTATGATAATATCACCGGTGTTGTCCACGGAAACATGAAGTTACGAGCATACGGCGTTACAGATTTGCACACCCTTGGTCAAGGAAAGGATACCAATCATCCTCCGGTTGAGGTTGTGATTCCTCCGGTAGCAATGGGAGTTGAGTGTGTATTCGGCCCGACAGTTACGCCGACGCCTATCCCGGAGTTGACGCCGACAGAACTCCCGTAAAAAGAAAAAAATGAAATCAAAAAGTCCGTTCCCGCCTTCTAAGGCGGGGACGGCAAAGCCATATAATGGCAAACCGCGTTTTTTACGCAGAGGAGAAGCATATCATATACAGTAGGTTTTGAGCGCATAGCTTATTAAGTCGCCGAATACCGGAAAGGAACAATAGATGAGAGAGGATAGAGAGAGAATAAAATCTTCCGGGTTTACTTTAGTAGAAGTGTTGATTGCGGTGGCGATTTTGTCCATTATATCGATTCCTATAATGCAGGCGTTTGTTTCGACTGCTCAGGTAAACGGAGAAGCGCGTAGAAGATTAGCAGCGAATACAATTGCGGAAACCTTGATGGAGTCCTGCAAGAGCTTATCCCTTACAAGAGTTGCACAGCAATTTGATACCGCCAATGGATCCTCCACTGGAATTACTGTTATTACGGATTCCGATGGTAGCGCGTTTAAGGGCAGAGCCAACGAGTATAAATCAGATTTTTCCGGGACTACAAAATCGTACAGTTCATCTTCGGGATTAGCCAGTCAAAGCAAATATACTTTTATACTTTTTAATGTGACTTCCGGAAACGGAAAGTATTGTGCGCTGATTCAGTATGAATTGGATACGAGCGGAAGGAACCACGGTGCTGATGGTACTGTTGGTACGAAGCTGAATGAGATTGGGGTTAAATATCTGAAGTATTACAAAGTCACGATATATGTGTATTGGACGCATGTTTCGGATCTTACTTCGTTTAAGGGTTATGTAAACACTTCAAACTTGGCAGAAAATGCTTATGCCGTAATTGAAGGCTCAGTGGCAGACAAGATCCAGTGAGCAGAAAGGAGAAAATATGATTATGCGTTCACAGCTGCGAAAGGATAATCGTGGTATAGCACTGATCAGCGTAATGATATGCGCGACGCTGTGTCTGTTGCTCTCGGCTACGATTTTGCGAGTTTCTCTACTGTCGTATCGGCAGAAGGCAATCAGCAAACAGGCTGCATCGACATTCTATGAGAATGAGGCAATAGTTGATGATATCAAGATGGGTCTGCAGGCTAAGGTTGCTACCGCTTTTGCGGTTTCTTCAACGACCAGTAGAGCGGGGTTTGTCTCGAATTTCAAGTCTTCGCTTCTTAGCGATGGCGGCGCCGTAGGCTCCGAAAAGGACAAGATAGAAAAAGCGTTAAAATCTTACCTTACCGGTTATGACCCAACTTCCACTATTAAAGATATTTCTGTAACGGTGGAAGGATATTCTGATGGTGGAACCATCAAATATTTTGACGAATCTGTTGCTGGCGAGATCGTTATTAAGAATGTAAGAATCAGATATACTGATCTCGAAAGAGGCGGTTATGTTTCTGAGGTAAAAACAGATATTCGGATTCGCTCCCCTTATGTCAGTGAGGCATCAGGCGGCGGTGGTGGATATTCTATGTTTGCAGGCAGCGGATTTTCGGTTACAAGCGGTGGCGCTAAGGCCGGTGTCATGTTGACCATAATTGGAGATATCTATATCGGTTATGATCCTTCAACGGAACAGATGGAAGGAGGCAAAGTAAAAAGTGCGTTGGCGATGGACTGTGGAAAAGCCACGTCTGTTTATTGGCCGGAGGATAGTTCCATTACAATAAATGGCGATATCTATGTAAAAGATCGGTCCAATTTAGTAATTTTATCAAAAAATGTAGATGTTCGTGGAACAATATATGTTTCTAACAATTCCAATTTGATAATTTCAAACAGTGCTATAGTGAAATGCAAGGACATCGTAGTTGAAGGCACTTATACGGAAGTATTAACAACAGGATCGTATTTTGTTTGGCATGATAATTGGAATCAAAAACCGGACCAGACAACAGAACCGCATATGGAAACGTATGAAGTGGAGCAAGGTAGATGGACGAGATCGGTTCACGGATCAGCATATACGGTGTGGACTGGAAAATCGCTTAGTTCCACTTATAACAGCGGTAGCGCAGATGTTAAAAACTACCTTCCGACCTATACCTATGGTCAGGATATTAATGATCCCGCATTATATAACCATCAAGGAAACAAGTCCGGATTATTTGTTTGGAATGGAACGAAAGCTACGCGTATTAATCAGGTGACGAATAAGAAGGTTTCGTCTATACCGGGACTTACGATTGATAATTCGAATAATACTCATCCCAGAGTAAAGAAGAAAATTGGTGGTACAGACTATTACTTTGATGAAGAGTATGTTAAACTAATCGATGTTGATTACTTCATTCCTTATGTAAAGAAATGTCCGTCTACATTCCAAGCATCAAAGCAAATGACGACAGATCAATTTGACAAAAACGGAAGTAAGTACAATGTCAAAAGCGGTGTGTCGCTCAATGATATTAGCCAGGGAGCTGCCGACAGATGGCAGACCTATAATTATGGGCCGGGAAAAACCACACAAGTAGAAGTCATGATCGGTAATGTACAGACCATGAATAGAAGTGATAGAGACGGTCAGATTAAGCAATGTCATTTTGCTATCGGTATGGAGGATGTTCCGCTGTGTGCAAATGATAACAACGGTGGAGCACAAAGTGTTGGCGTTTATATTACTCCGGGTAGAATGACTTGTGCCGCACGTGAGTTGTCTTCGTCAATAAAGGCGCTTACAGATATGGCTACAAACAAGAGTTATGCGCAGGCTTTCTTTGATAGTCTTGGCAGACAGCTTATGGGACAAAACAGCTTGGGTATTGATCAACAGACCATAAACAACTTCTTTGTTGGCGGTATTAAGGTGTTCTACGAAGATTCGCAGGGCGGCGGCAGTGGTGGCGGTCAGTCCGTTACAGCTGCAGACAAACAGAAGAATGCCACACTTGATATTATTACTTTCGAAAACTGGGAAAAGAATCCGGCAGTGTCGTAATCGGAATTTTCGAAGCGATTTGATCAGGATTAAGTTGTCTTCGGAGAGAGAGGAGATTATATGAAAAGGAATGAGGGATTATCACTGATTGAATTGATTGTGGTAATCGCGATTATGACTGTGCTGATTTCTGTTGTCGGAATAAGCGTTACCGTAATATCCCGACAAAAAGTAAGCAATGCAGTGGAAGATGTAAAGGTATTGTTCCAGACAGCGCAGACAATAGCAATGAGCAAGGATAATTGTCATATTGCTATCGATCGTAATTCTGATGGAGATACAGTGTTTACTCTGTATTCCTCAACGAATAATAACGTTTTGAACCGCATTACAATCAGTAAAAAGGTTCAGGTAAATATTGTTGCGAATGATGCAGCTAATCCTCATCCGATAGGTGATGTCGATGTTGTCCGGATTTATTATGATCGTGTTTCCGGAGCTTTTAGCGATATGTACTGGGGCGGTAACTCCACATTGAATGGAGAGACCGGCAAAGGCTCCAAAATAGCTGGCAACGGTGTTACGGGTATTGAGTTCACCAACGGTACATCCAGTACGATTACGCTGAAGTTGACGAAACTTACCGGCAGAGTATCATACTAAGGAGGGCAGCCATGATTGAAGAGAAAATGGTTCGAAACCAAGGTATGTCCCTGATTGAACTGCTTGTTGCCGTAGCGGTACTTGGAATAGCGATGATCGGTATAACCGCATTGTTGGGCTTTTCGTCCAAGTATTTTGCAAATTCCAGCAAGGAAGTCGAGATTCAGTCGGAGTTGCAGACTACATTTGCATTGATTAACAATATGGTAGTTGATGCTAATGTGAGCATTACTTTTGATTCCGGCTCCAAGAAGGCAACGATTGTGAATTCGACTACAACATATGTTGTACAGTTGAGCGGGACGAAATTGTACGCAAAAGCATATGATTCATCTGCTACCGCGGCAGAAATTGCTGCCGGACCGGTGGATACGAACGGCACCAATTTGGTAGCTGATCATATCGTTGCATTTTCCCTGGACAAGACACATATTGCAGATGGATATGTGACACTCCATCTGAAAGCCAGCTACAGCGGACGAGAAGCTGAGATGGCGAGAAATGTTTTCTTGAGAAATTCTTACGCATTTTCGTAAGATCGTAGACAAGAAAAGATTTTGTTATATTTGATCATGTAAGAAGAAAAGGACAACCTGCGATTGACTGTCAGTTTGACAGTCAATCGCTGATTGTCCAAATTGATTATTGTTTTTTCTTTAGCGATACATCTTGATAGGAATTGATATTTGACAATTTGTTTCCTAAAGAATAATATGGTAAGTGTTAATTATCTAGAAAGCTAACCGACGCAGAAGTGCGTTGGATTGGGTAAAACCATATAAAAGGGGATGTGATATTATGAAACGTAAAGATGCCGGCCTTACTACAGTTGAAATTGTGGTTGCTGCCGTAATTCTTGTGGCGGTTGTTGTTGGTTTGCTTCTTGTTGTGAAACTCAGCAAGAATTCCGATGGACCGTCGAAGGATGAGGAAGAAGCCAAAAAGATAGTGAGCGAGCTGTTGTCTCAGGTAGATACTGACGTTCGTTCGGCGGACCTCGATGTCACCTATGATGCAGACAACTATATTCGTTTCATTGGAAGAAACAAATGTCAGTTTTTCCTGTTTGATTCGGCATCCGGAAACGTGTATCTCTTAGAGAAGGATTCATCCGAGTTTGGCAAAGACGACGACTCGATTCGTAATGCCGCTGCGGAAGCGAAGCCGACCAAGGAAGAGATGAAGGTTACTGCAAGCAATGTAAAGACGTTTATTATTGAACTGGTTAACCCGGACACCGCGGAAGGAAAAGTAAAGACCACCGTACGTGTACAGGTTGGTACGGAGCTTGTCGGAAACGTTTCAGAGTCGAGAGAGACACCGCTTCATAGCGATGCAATCAAGTATTTTGCGGATCGTGCCGGCCATGATGTTGAGGTTCCGAGCGTAACCCCTACGCCGATTCCGACGAACACGGCAACACCTACTCCTACACCGGAACAGCAGCCGGGAGGAAATGATACTCCGACACCGGAGCCGACGAAACCTGCAGATACCCCGACGCCGGAAGCAACACCTACCGAAGCAGCTAAGAAATTGGTTGTTATACATAAGGTTACCAATCCGCAGTCGAATGCTTCGGCGATACCAATCAATACGATGATCCCGCCGATTTATCCGGAGGATGCAGCGTTTGTTGTGATTGTAAAACGCACAGCGAAAGAGACAGAGAATATGAAGGGATCCACAATTGGCGGTATCGGTCTTGATATCGGAACGCCTGCGGACGGTTATACCTTTGTCCTTGATCGTGATTATGAGGTGGATGAGGAGATCCGCTTCACATACACAATCGGTGAATTTTGGAATATTCAAAAGGTTAGCGATATCAAAAAGTTGATGGTTAAAGTTGATGATAATTCCGGATATACTTTAGTGGGTGTCGACATTGAATATTATAAGTAATCCCATTGGAATGTATTGTAAGGCAAGATAAGTAAATGGTTCACCCCCGGCACCAGCCGGGGGTGATTTCATAAGAAAAGTACTATAGAGGTTCATTGCTATATATAGATTTGTTGCGCCAAAACGGCGTTTATGGTACTATTGTCTTGTGGGATTGAGAGAGAGGAGAACAATGAGGGACGTGGCAAAAGAGAAGATCGGTAACAGAATCGGCAAGGAGCAGATTGTTGATGGCCTTGCTTTCTTTGCGTTGGAATTGTTTATCCTTAGTCCGGTGATCCAGATTGTCAGGGAGATCATATCGCCGCATGCTGTGAGCGAAATGTTTGGCTCAATTTACACGTATCCGTTTACCATTGAAATAATCAATCTTCTCACCATAGTGATTGCAATTGTCTTATGGATGTACCGAGTAGTTACGCTGTCGGAAGCACTCAATAAGAAACAGAAGGTTAAGTTGTTTATTCCGTATATTCTTTTTGCAGTTTTGGCGCTGTGGATGTACATCAGCCAACAGGTAAACGGATTCAACTATGCAGCGAATAACGGGGACGGATATCGGAATGAGAGCCTTATAACATTCATCCTGTATGTGTTAGGGTATTTTTTCGTTGCGTCTTTGCTTAAGTCAGAGCGGCTTCGGAAGTTTCTTGCGATCTCTTTTCTTGTTTCAAATCTTGCGGTTTCAGTTTTGTCTCTTGTGGACTTTTATATTGTTAACCTGCGCTTTTTTGATGATGCAGAAGGTATGGCCGCAATCTTCCACCAGTTTAACCACTTCGGCTACTACCTGATGATCGGTATTCTTCTGGCTGCAGGATGGTTTGTCCTTGAGGGAGGAAGCCTGATCCTTCGCATTCTGTGTGGGCTTGTTTTCATCGTAAACAATGTAGCGCTTATCCTGAACAGCACCTTTGGCTGTTATCTTGCCGTGATTGCCGCTTTAGTGTTCTGTGTTGTCGTTCTGGTAATTGCGAGGAGAAACCGCGGTGAAGTTTTAAGAGCAATCGCACTGATTGCTGCATTTGCGGTGATTACCGTTGTAATGCACTTTGCAAATCACAGCACCTCCGGTGATATGTCAAAGCTTGTAAATGATATCGGCAACATTACATCGGATAGTGAAGCTGCACAATATGCCGGAACCGGCCGATGGACTCTATGGACGGAGACGGTGAAATGCATCAAGGAAAAGCCGTTGTTTGGCTGGGGCGTTGAGGGAGTCAAAGACCGCTTGGACATGGCAACCCGCGGCATGAATAATCGACCGCATAACGAATATCTTCAGTGGGCTGCATTTTTCGGTATTCCTGCAGGGTTACTGTATCTTGCTGCCCTGTGCGTAATTATGTTTGGGATGTTCCCCAAACTAAAGAAAGTGGATGGCGTAAGCTTTGCGTGCTTTATCGCTGCTGCGGGATACATTGCATCTGCTTTTGTCGGGAACACTATGTATTATACTGCGCCGTTCTTCTTTATCTTTCTTGGAATGAGCTGTAAAAACCGTGTCCATGCAGAAGAATCGATTGTTACAGTAACGGAACAGGAGAAAACGAAAAACGATATTGCCGAATAATTCGGGAACAGCAGGGAAAACATGAAGAAAGGAACCGGATTGCATGATTAAGAAGAATCAATCACAACTGAATCGGATCAGTGCCGTCGTGGACTTCCTTCTGGTATTCCTCGCGTATATTGTTTCGGCATGGTTCCGTCTCCGTGTTCTGAACGGATCCTGGGCGAACCAGGGCCTGAGCCGGCCGATGATCATTGCGTCGCTTTTCTATGCAGCAGCACTTCTTTTTGTATTGTCGGTTCTCGGATTCTACAGCACTACAAGAGTGCGGCGGCTTTCCTGGAAGCTCCGGATCCTCTTCGTTGCCACCACAACGACAATCTTCGTTGTCACTGCCCTGATCTTCGTGTTCAAGATTGAGGACGTTTCCCGTGGTATTATCGCGATTTTCTATGGCTTGACGTTGTTCCTGCTTGGAGTGAAGCAGATTATCACGAGAGCGGTTTTGAACCAACTGCGAAACTCCGGGTACAATTTAAAGCATGAGATTTTGGTAGGCAGTGGAAGACTCGCAAAACAGTATCGCGAGGATGTCGGCAACGAGCCGGAGCTGGGTATACAAATTGACGCGCAATTAAGTCCCGCAAGCACAGACACAGGCAATTCTGAGGGAGAGGGAGAAACAGGTTCTGTCAATGTTCTTTCAGAACTTGAAAAACTCCTTGCCGGATCAACGATTGACGAGGTTGTCATAGCTCTTGAACCGGAAGAGTACAGCCTGATCACAAAACTGATTTCCGTGTGTGAAAAGAACGGCGTAAAATACTACGTCATCCCCTTTTATAACGATATGATCCCGGCGCATCCGGTATTTGAGAACATCGGAAGAACCCGCATGGTCAACATGCGCGCCAACCGTCTGGAGATGCTTGGATGGGCGTGGCTTAAGCGCTTCTTTGATATGTTGGTGAGCGCAATCGGATTGTTGGTTCTCAGCCCCCTGATGTTGATCCTGGCCCTGGGTGTAAAACTATCGAGTCCCGGACCGATTTTCTTCCGACAGGAGAGAGTTGGATATAACCGTAAGAGATTCAACATGCTGAAGTTCCGTTCAATGGTTGTGAACAATACCTCGGACACGGCGTGGAGCACGAAAAATGATAACCGTCGGACGAAGTTCGGATCCTTTATCCGGAAGACAAGTCTAGATGAATTGCCACAGTTGATCAACGTGCTTAAAGGAGACATGAGTCTTGTAGGACCCCGCCCGGAGCTGCCTCATTTTGTGGAGAAATTCAAGGAAGAGATCCCGCTTTACATGGTGAAGCATCAGGTGCGCCCCGGTATTACCGGATGGGCGCAGATCAACGGTTATCGCGGGGATACCAGCATCCGGAAGCGGATCGAGTTTGACCTTTGGTACATTGATAACTGGAGCCCTCTTTTAGATCTCCGCATTATCTTTACGACGGTTCCGTGGGCGATGATCAACGGAGAGCGTCTTGGCAATGCGGTGGAGTCGGATGCGGACGTCAAGATAATCGTTGCGAGCCATAAGCCGTATTGGATGCCCTCCGAAGAGATGTATGTCCCGGTGCATGTCGGAGCGGCTTGTAAACGCAAGGAAGAAGATAATAGTAATAGTTGGGAAGGCTTTACCGACGATGATACCGGTGACAATATCAGCGTTAAGAACCCCAACTACTGTGAACTTACCGGCCTATATTGGGCATGGAAGAATCTGGATTGCGAGTATCTGGGATTAGCGCATTACCGGCGGCATTTTACGACCAAGCGCAATTCCGGCGATCGCCGTGATGTACTGAGTATAGATCAGGCGAGAGGGTATCTGTCCCATGTTGATGTGCTGCTTCCGAAGCATCGCAACTACTGGATTGAGACGAATTACAAGCAGTACATTCATGCGCATCATGCGGTTGATCTCGATGAGACACGGAAGCTCATCGAGGAACGGCATCCGGAATATATTGCGGCATACGATCGTGTTATGAAGAGCACGAAGGGCCATCGTTTTAACATGTTCATCATGAAGAAGTCGACAGCCGATCAGTATTGCGAATGGCTTTTTGATATTCTCTTTGAGCTTGAGAAACGGCTTGATCTCAGTGAATACAGCGATAATGACAAGCGCGTGTTTGGATTTGTCGCCGAGAGATTAATGGATGTCTGGCTGGAGACGAACAAGATCAAGTACAAAGATATCCCTTACATGAGCTTGGAGAAGGTTAACTGGATTGCGAAGGGAACCAAATTTGTACTGAGGAAGTTTAAGGGGAAGAAGGAATAATAACAAACACGGTTCTCATGGATAATCCCCCAGGAAAGAGTCGGAAAAGGAATGGAAAAAAACAAGTACTATGAATTCGGACAACAAAAGTTTGGACCATTTCTCTTCGGTTTTGTCCGATGGCTGAAAAATGAATTGGTCCGGCGTGGTTTTGAAAAAGTATTTTTCTTTTCACGCGACGGATACATGATGCAGAAGGCGTTTGACATAATCAATGACACCGACATTGTGTCACAGTATGTGTATGTCTCACGGCGCAGTTTGCGACAGCCTTTGATCCATGAGTGCACTGATTTTGAAGACTCTCTAAAGTATCTTTCCAAAGAACGCTACATCAGTTTCGGAAAGCTCCTGGAATACTACGGGTATGATGAAAGCGAAAAGTCGAAGGTTGCTGCGGAGTGCGGCATCAATCTTGAAGAAACCATGCCGTATGATGATGTAGCAAAAAACGAGCTTGCCCGAAAACTATATGAAGATAACAGAGAGAGCATTATCAGATATTCGCGTGAGCAGGACGAACTTCTCCTTGAGTACACTGAGCAACTGAATATGCGAGGAAGGTTTGCGATTGTAGATATTGGCTGGCATGGGAATATGCAGCGGTATTTGGAACTGTATATGAAGAGTCATGGATACGACGTCTCCTTTGAAGGATTCTACATCGGAATACTGCCCGACGTAGAGCTAACAACAGAGGTACACGGGTATATTTACAGTCCGCAAAATCCTAAACCGTATAAGAAATTGTTGAGCTTTTTCGGTGTAAGCGAAAAGCTTTTGCAGGGATTTGAAGGTTCAACGGCGGGCTATACACGAATAGAAGATGGTCTCATTGGACCTAAACTAATGGCATATGAGTATGAGGGTGATCAGCAGGTAATCTCTGCAATTCAATCCTGGCAGTCCGGGGCTCTTGACTATGTCCGCAGTTGCATGGACGGTGTAGACAAAACCAATCAGATATCTGTAGATGCCTCTGATGAGCAGCTTACAAAGCCGCTGATTCGCTTTGGGATGAAACCATCGCTCAAAGACACGAATTTGTTCTCGTTTTTTTATAACACGGATGGGACCAACGCATACTATACAGCTCAGAAATCGCTGTTTCGATATCGACCGAAGGAATTGGTTCATGCCTTGGCGGACAGTCCTTGGAAAACAGGGTTTATGAAATCAGTATTTAAAGTTCCGTTGCCGTATTATTTGGTGTATAGAATCTTGAAAAAATAGTTTTATGAAGGAGAGTCGCGCACTTCTGTCGACAGGAAACGGATGAAAAAGGTCAGTGTAATAATCCCAATATACAATGTTGAAGCATATCTACGAGAATGTGTCGACAGTGTTTTGAGCCAGACATATCATAATCTTGAGATAATACTTGTAGATGATGGTTCTCCAGATCGATGTGGACTAATATGTGATGATTACGCAATGGCAGACGACCGTGTTTTTGTGATTCACAAAACAAACGGGGGCCTTTCCGATGCAAGAAATGCCGGTATGAAAATCGCGACTGGGGAATATGTTTATTTCCTAGACAGTGATGATTATATCCTTCCGGATGCAATGGAGAAATTAGTTCAGAGGGCAGAAGAGACAGATGCAGATATAGTTTTCTTTGATGCGAAAAACTTTACAGATTATGGCTTTACGCCGAGTTTTAGCGAGTCCCTTGTACACCGATACAGTTATGCTCCGGAAAAGGGGGCATCTACGCTGATAAAACTGTTCGAACAGAAGGATTACAACTGTGCGGTTTGGACACACTTTTATTCAGCAGAATTTTTGAAAAGCAATGAGTTTACCTTTGTCAAAGGACTTCTTTTTGAAGACTTGATGTTTAATGGCACAGTTGTTGTACAGGCCGAACGCATATGTGGCTTGAACGAAGTATTATATATGCGCAGGCTCCGAAGCGGTTCTATATTGACAAGTAGTGGATCGGTGAAAAAAGTGAGGTCGTATCGATACATAGTATCCCAATTCTTGAAAATGTATCGGAACTGCAATGAGGAGGCTGTATTCCAAAAGAAGGCGTTGGCATACCTGACTGGCCACGCAGCGAATATGTGCCTTATTCGGTACGCGGAGGTTCCGTCTGCCGAGGAACCAGATGCGCTTCGAGAGGTCGCGGCGGTTAAGAACATGATTCAGGGATATGATTATTTTGGCAATCAAAAGATAAAAATGAAACTGAAGTTTCTTTATGCTTTTCGTGAATACCGAAGAACAAAAGACAAATTGATTCAATTGGCAAATAGTTATCAATCTAAGAAACAACGGTACGGAGGCCAGTAATGAAATGGGCGAAGCAAGCAGCTAAGCATTTCTTAAACTCAATCCTTGGCTGTAAATGTCCGCGTCGAAGTGTAATTGAGAGGGCGGACAAGTACATTTCGTTTGATATTTTCGACACATTAATCATTCGTGATGTATCGGAGCCACGGGAGGTGTTTCGGTGGATTGAGCAGAACCAGCAGCTTTCAGGTTTCTTTGAGAAAAGGGTAAAGGCAGAAAAAGCCGCTCGGGAAAAGGCTAAGGGAGAAGTGACAATTCAGGATATCTACAGCTCCTTCCCGGGGATAACATCGGAACAAGTTCCGGAGTATTGTCAGATGGAATTGGACGCAGAATTGCAATTGTGTCATCCGAACCCTAGATTAATACCGTTCTATGAAGAGTGTGTTCAAAGAAAAAAAGTAGTTCTTATCAGTGATATGTATTTTCCGTCAGAGATGATGACAGAGATTCTCAAAAAATGCGAAATCTTTGGATATGAAAAACTGTTCATTTCTTGTGAGATGGGGGAGACAAAGCGAAGCGGAAATCTGTATAAGGCAGTGTTGCAGGAATTGGGTATTTCCGAGAAAAAGTTGATTCACATCGGCAATGATTTTGTGACGGATTATGTGAAGGCAAAAAGAAATGGGGCTAAGGCGGTAAAAGTTAGAACAATTGTGGACAAATAAATTGCTCATGGAGAAGAGAATGCAGGAAAAAATACTTACTATTTCTATAGCAGCCTATAATGTTGAACGTTATTTGAAAAAAACACTGGACTCATTGGTCATAGATGCTGCACATATGAATAGCCTAGAGATTATTATTGTTAATGATGGTTCAAAAGACACTACTCCGCTAATCGCGCGAGAGTATGTTCAACAGTATCCGGATACATTTCGGTTGATAGATAAAGACAATGGGGGATATGGTTCTACAATTAATGCTTCTCTGCTTGAGGCTAAAGGAAAATATTATAAACTTCTGGACGGTGATGATTGGTATGAAAGCGAAGTCCTTAGCGGTTTGTTGGATTATTTAGCATGTAATGAGGTTGATCTGGTTATCAGCCCGTATTATACGGTTTTTACTGAAAAAACAGAGGTATCACATTATCCGGGAGTTCCGGAAAAAATAACTGAATTAGAAGAAATCCTTGCCGAAGAAAACCCTGTTCAGATGCATGGACTCATTGTGCGGACAGAAGTCCTTAGAGCATTTAATCATTCTATCGCAACACATTGTTTTTACACAGATTCCGAATATGTGTTTTATTGTATTGCAGCAGCGCAGTCGATAGTTAGGTATAATAGTGCAGTCTATTGCTATCGGCTTGGGGAAAATGGTCAGAGCATGAGTAAAGAGGGGTTGCAGAAACATTATAAGGATCAACTTCTTGTTACGGAACGTTTATGTGAATCCTATGAGAAAGACTGTCAAGAGTTCAAGCGCGGAAAAAAAGATCTTGTCGATAGAATGGTAACAACAAGTTTTTATTGTGCATTCAATTATTGTATGTTGCTGAATGATGCAAAAAATCACAAGAATGAACTCCGATTATATGATGCACAGCTCAGAGAAAAATATCCTAATGCTTATTCTCTGGGGGACAGAAGTCGAGTTATAAAAATGCTGCGAAAATTCAATTTTCGGTGTTATGGCTTGTTTTGCCGGTATATGCGCTATAAGTTTGACAAACTTAGGAGGTCGTAATGGCAACAGTAAGCATTATTATGCCGGCATTTAATGCTGAAGAGTATATCCAGGAATGTATAGACACGATACTGGCACAGTCATACAAGGATTGGGAACTGATAATCATTGATGATGGGAGTACTGATCTGACGCCGCAGATTATTGACTGTTGCAAGGATATGGATAGCCGTATTATAGCTATTCACCAAAAAAATAGCGGCGTTAGTAAAGCTAGGAATGCAGGGCTCAATGTAGCAGGCGGTGAGTATATCGTTTTTGTTGATGCGGATGACTTACTGCCTAATGATTCGTTAAATATCCGAATTAATATTATTGGTGATGCGGATTTGGCTGTTGCTGGGTATGAACTATTTGCCGGAGATAAAGTCATTGAGCGCATGCCTAAGTGTACAAGAGAAACATGGAATAATCGAGATGTAGTCAGAAACATTATTGCGCCTGAAGAACTTGGATATCAAGGATATACGGTTAACAAACTATTTCGAAAAAAAATAATTGATGAGAATGGAATACGCTTTAATGAAGAAATTGCCTTTAATGAAGACAGATTGTTTTGCGTAACATATGCAATTTGTTGTAATAACGCTAGACTGACAGATGAGTCCGTGTACCGATATCGGATAACCCAAACAAATGCCACATCGACAGTATACAAGATGACGGATGTGGATATTAAGAGATTTATGTCGGAGTTTCTAGCCTTTGATTTAGTGTTAGACAGCGTAAAGAATAACTATCCGGAGAGTTATTATTGGGGAGCTGTTGAAGCGCAATATCGGGCCATTGTGTTAAAAAGATCGATTAACAGACAAGCCAAGAAAACAAGAAGAGAATTAAATCAAGCGATCCGGAAGTATGGACGAATAGTATTGGGCGCGCCTCATAAAATAATTTCATTCAAAAAGAAGGTAAAGGTTTTGGGGCATATTCTGCTGCTTCGTTGATAAGTTATTTGTAGCATTGTTGGGGGATTGCATAATGGTTTCAGTAATTATTCCTGTTTATAATGTTGAAAAGTATCTTTCCCAGTGCGTTGAAAGCGTGATTAACCAAACGTATGTCGATTTGGAAATAATTCTTATAGACGATGGCTCTCCTGATAAATGCGGGCAGCTCTGCGATGTTTACGCAGGTCAAGATGATAGAATCACGGTTATTCACAAAGCGAACGGAGGCTTGTCGGAAGCGAGAAATGTTGGGCTTTCCGCCTCGCATGGAGAATATATTTATTTCCTCGATAGTGATGATTATATTAGAGAAGACGCAATTTACAAACTTGTGGATCGATGTGAGAAAGAGAATGCAGAGGTTGTATTTTTTGATGCAGAAACAATATATGAAGGTTTTGAGGATCCCGATTATCGTGAAGTATTCATAAGGAAGCAGAGTTATAGTGCGGATATTGGCACAAAGATTTTGAAAGCGCTACAGAATAATGGGGAGTATTATTCTTGTGTTCCGCTTCTGTTTTTTCGAAAGGATTTCCTCGAACGAGAGCGATTATTCTTTGAAAAAGGGTTAATGCACGAAGACGAATTGTTTACTGTTCTTGTTTTTGTTAGAGCCAAACGGGTTGCGCAGGAAAAGGAGCCGTTATATGTGCGACGGCTTCGGACGAACTCAATCATGTCAGAGAGAATCTCGACAAAGAGCATTGATGGAGTGGTACAATGTATAGATAAAATGCTCGAAGAGAAAAGCAGGTATCAAAATAACAGCGGAGAAAATGGAGTTATAGAAACGGCTATTAGGTTTATGGTGGATAGCCTACTAATAAAATATCGAAGCTTGAAATTTGGGACAAGAAAAACCGTAAAACCTCAGATGAGGCATGTAAAACAAGCATTGGCAGCGGTTGATTATTTCGGAAGCAGGAAATTAAGAATAAAGATGTATTTCCCAGGGGTCTATGTGTTTTATGCCAGGGTGTTGAAACGCAGATAATTCTTGAAGAGATAGGGGAGACTAGAGATTTCTATTTTACAGAAGCTCAAAGAGATCTAGAATAAGGATAATCAGTTGTGCAAATTTGTTTTGTCTTGACCCATAGTAAAATAAGTAGATATACCCTTAACGAAGTAGTCAAACAAGCAGAACACTGGGAAGTAAGGGGTGCTGGTAAGTTCGCGTCTGTGGCACGTATCAAATTGGAATGGGGTTACAAGAGTTAGCCTAACATGGAGCAATTGACAGTTATGCTAAACGAGGAATCTGAGGGATTCGCATAAACAAATGGTTTTTGTCATCCATGATATAATAAATGTCAAGAAACATAAGAAGGTTAAGGTGGTTACTCTGAATATGGAACAACAGTATAAAGCGCATATTTCCGCAAAAAGACACTTGTTTGATCTGCACCTTAAGGAGACGTTGCAGTATCGCGATTTGATTTTTCTTTTAGTCAAGCGGAATTTCACGGCATTATACAAACAGACTATTCTTGGTCCATTATGGGCTATCATTCAACCATTACTAACAACAGTCGTGTTTACTGTTGTGTTTGGCAACCTAGCTGGATTGACGACTGCAGATGTCGAGGGAGAATATTATGTTCCGGCCTTCTTGTTCTACATGATCGGTAACATTTGCTGGGGTTATTTTTCAACAACGCTTCAATCAACCGCTAATACGTTTTTGGAAAATCGGGCTACAATGGGAAAAGTGTACTATCCTCGTCTTGTAGCTCCGATTGCAACGGCATTTTCAGGAATGATATCTTTTGGAATTCAGATTGCAATGTTTGTTGTTATTTGGATGTATTACGTAATTAAGGGCGGAACGGATATTCGTATATCATTTTGGATGCTAATTGTTCCGGCCCTAATTATTCAGATGATTATTCTTTCGATTGGCTTTGGCATTATTATTTCTTCCGTCACAACAAAATATCGGGATCTTGCGATGTTAGTTGGGTTTGGGTTGGAACTTTGGCGGTATGGGTGTCCGATTGCATACGGATTGCAATTGATTCCGGAAAAATATGTGGGATTGTACATGCTAAATCCGGTCACTCCGATTTTGACAACTTTTCGTTATGCCATGTTTGGCTTTGGCTTTTTTAGCATGGGATATTATCTCCTTAGTTGGGGTGTTACCATAGTTGTTTTTCTAATTGGACTTATCCTGTTCAGCAGGATTGAGAGAACCTTCATGGACACTATCTAGGGGGCGAAATATGAATGAGTCAATGTTAAAAGTGAGTCACATTTCTAAACAGTACAGGTTGGGTCAAATTGGTGGGACAACGCTTCGCGATGAATTGCAACGGTTAGGAGCCAAATTGCGTCATAAAGAGGATCCAACTAGCAGAATCGGAGCAAAAGAACAGGTGAAAGGAGAGCTCTTTCTTGCTTTGGAAGATGTTTCTTTTGAGGTACAGAAGGGAGAACGTATTGGTATTATTGGACATAACGGAGCCGGAAAATCTACATTACTTAAATTGATCTCCCGAATTACTGCACCGACAAGTGGGGATATTTGGCTTAACGGACGTGTTGCATCGATGTTGGAAGTTGGCACTGGATTTCATGGTGAATTAACCGGTCGAGAGAACATATACATGAATGGGGCTATCCTTGGAATGAAAAAGAAGGAGATTGACGAAAAGATTGAAGATATTATTGAGTTCTCGGAATGCCGTCAGTTTATTGATACTCCGGTAAAAAGATATTCCTCAGGAATGTATGTCAAGCTAGCATTTGCAGTTGCGGCACATCTTGATTCGGAAATAATGATAATGGATGAAGTGTTGGCGGTTGGGGATATGGCGTTTCAAAAAAAGTGCATTGAAAAAATGAGTCAGGTTTCCGCGACTGAAGGGAGAACTATTTTGTATGTAAGTCATAATATGAATACGATTCGTCAATTATGTACACGATGCATTGTTCTTAATCACGGGAAACTGCTGTTTGATGGTGATGTTGAAACGGGAATAGGTTTATATTTTCAAAAAGTTGCAGACAAAAGGCTGCACAATGATTTTTCTGTTAGAGAAAACGATCCGTGGATAACAGCAAAGATTAAGATGGAGAGTTTAGATGTTATAGGAACAGATAATCTGGTTAGATTTGGAAGTAAATTTGCATTTTTACTAACCTATACAGCAAAAGAAAATATTGAAAGAATTGTATTTAGGGTAACAGTACTAGAACTAGACCGCACAGCAGTAGCTACAGCAGTAAGCGAGGAGTTTTTGTGCGAGGAAAATACAATATATAAGAGGGCTTTTGAAATAGACACATCTGCGGTTGCTCCAGGTGATTATATGATTCAAATTGTGGCATTTGAACCGTGTGGAATCGGACAACAGATACGTCATGATTACTTACCAACCGCGGTTTATTTTACAATATACTCTGAACAACAACTACATAATTTTGTCTGGAACAATAACGCATGGGGAAACCACATTCTTCCCAACTTAGTCAATTTGCCATTGGACCAATAGTTTCCATCTGCGAAAAGGATGAGGATTCTAGACCGACCTGCCTAGTGTAAAAAGGAACGGTAAATGTACGATGCTGAGAATTGTTGAAAAACTTCGAAGAGGAATTTCTAGTCTAGTAGAGGGGTTCGCAAAGATAGTTATCGGATGTTATAGAACTAAGAATAATGTTTTTCTTGAATGCGAGAATGATTTAGATGATAGTCCTCGATCCTTCTATGAGTATTTATTAAGAATAGGATGGAATCGTAAGCACAAAATAGTTTGGTCTGTGGAGGATGAAAAGTATTGTAACACACACTATCATGAAAAGAACGTAATTTTTTTTAATAGGAAAAATGGTTCTTTAATAAACAGAATCCGTCTATATAAATATACCAATACTTTTCGTTACTTTATCTTTTCACATCCTTATTGGTTGAAAAAACCACGAGATAATCAAATTGTGATTAATACTTGGCATGGAACCCCGATCAAAGATGTTTCGGAGACAGATAATCCAAACCTTCATGAAAGTTTTGATTGGCAAATAGTGCCTACTGAACAAGTAGTTCCTTGGATAGAGAAGACTTGTTGCCCGCGGGGAAAAATGGTGTTTGGTGGAGCACCACGGCTGGATGATCTCTTTCAAGGGAACAAGGAAGAAATCTTTGGGAAATTCTTTCCATATCATAACGGAGATAGAGCTATTATTTGTATGCCGACATACAAAAAGTCCAAGCAAAAAGAAGACAGCAAAGTGCAAGATCTGTTTTCGTTAGATGTAATACAAGACGAGAATGAATACCATGAATTAAATAGGTTTCTTCTAAAGAATAATATTCATTTGTTCATTAAGCCTCATCCGCTTCAGGTTATTGATGGGTTATGGACAAAAGAAGAGACCAACATCCATTACATCAGTAATCGTGTTTTATTAGAAAAACATGTGATTTTGTATCAATTGATTGGTTGTTGCGATATGTTGCTATCAGATTTATCTTCAGTGATATATGACTATCTGCTTTTGGATCGTCCAATTGGTCTCTTGACAAAGAACTTTGATAAGTATGAACGTGGTTTTTTGGTGGAAAACGTTCTTGGATTTCTTCCGGGAGTTTCAATTGGTGATTATAATGAGTTGATTGAGTTTATTACTGATACCATAAACGGAAAAGATGAGATGAAAGAGCGCCGGAAGGAAGTATGCAAAATGGTTAACAAACTTCCGGCCGGGAACTATTGTGAGGAATTTTTTAATATGTTTTTTGAGTCACAAATCAATAATAAAGGAGAAAAACGATGATAATTGGGTATACTGCGGGAGTGTATGATCTCTTTCACATAGGGCATTTGAACTTGTTGAGAAACGCGAAAGGTATGTGCGACAAATTGGTTGTAGGCGTTACCACGGATGATTTAGTCCTTTATAAGGGGAAAAAACCACTTATTCCTTTTGAGGATAGAATTGAAATTGTCAGAGCTTGTAAATATGTTGATGCAGCCGTTCCACAATATGATATGGACAAGCTTAGTATGTGTAAAAAACTAGGAGCTCGCATCTTATTTGTAGGTGATGATTGGTATGCAACAGATAAGTGGAAACAATACGAAGAACAATTTCGGGAAAATGATATTCAAATCGTATATTTCCCGTACACGCGAGGGATTTCATCGACTAAGATAACCAGTCTTCTTGATGAAAGCCGAGGATGGAGTAGTGATGCTGCACATGCATTGATAAAGGGAAACGGAGAAAAGAATGACTGATAAAACATACTGTATGAGTTCATATCTTGCGTTGCGTTACATTGAAGATGACAGCAAGGATTTTTTTGATAATATGCATCATTGCTTGCTTGATATGATTCCGGACGATGAACGATTAATTGTTAGTTCCGCAGATGATATAGATTTTGAGATATCGAGACAATTAGAGGCTTATAAAGATAAAAGAAAAGGGTTGTTACTTTCAGGCGGAATGGATTCGGCAATTTTGGCATCATATCTGACCGGGTCAGATGCCTACACATTTAGATTCCTTGGGGGAGAGTTTCAGAAAGAGGAACTGGAAAGAGCAGAGTATTATGCCAGGTACTATGGGCTACGTTTACATTATGTTGACATAAACTTTAATACTGTAGAAGGCAATATTGATATTGTAATGGCTTCCAAGCAAGCGCCGGTACATTCTATTGAGCCACAGTTGTATCAAGCGGCAACTCAGGCGAAACAAGATGGTATTGAACTATTGATTATTGGTGACGGAAGTGATTATGTCTTTGGTGGGATGGATAAGTTGCTTTCTCGCGATTGGACCTTTGATGAGTTTGTGAATAGATATATATACATTGATCCACGTAAAGTGTTGAAGGAATCCTTTAACATGAACTATTTATTTGAAAAATATCGAGTAAATGAGAAAATTGATTTTCTAAAGTTTATGGAAGATATTGCAACAGAAGAAAGTTATGACTCATACGCAAACGCTTTTTTGGCTGCAAAAATGCCGTACTTTGATCCATACGCCCGATTAAAAATGTCCGAACCAATAGATTTAAGTCGTGTTAGAAAAGGAGAGTCGAAGTATTGGATTCGTGAACTCATGAAGAAGAAGTATCCTGATATTCCGGTGCCCAATAAGAATCCTATGCCGCGACCAGTGGATGCGTATTTTAAAAACTGGAAAGGACCGACTCGACCGGAATTTATAGAAAATCTTAATATGACTGAATTTACAGGCAATCAGAAATGGCAACTATGGTGTCTGGAAAGATTTTTGAATAATTACGATCCAATCAATTAATAGGAGATCTACATGATTCCAAAGACGATACATTACTGTTGGTTTGGACATAATCCTAAACCCCAATTAGTTGTCAATTGCATGAAAAGTTGGAAGAAATATTGCTCTGATTACCAACTGGTTGAATGGAATGAGGAGTCCTTTGATATTGCCAATGCGCCGGTATATGTTCAGCAAGCGTATGATGCGAAGAAATGGGCCTTTGTTACAGACTATGTCCGTCTTTATGCATTATATAGTTTTGGCGGTGTTTACATGGATACCGATGTTGAAGTAATCAAGAAATTGGATGATTTTCTTCAACTGAAGGGGTTTAGCGGATTTGAAGACACACAGAATGTGCCTACAGGAATAATGGCAGCTGAAAAGGGAATGCCGTTGATCAAGAATTGGCTAGAAGAATATGATACAAAACAGTTTCTCCTTCCTGACGGAACTCTCAATACAGAAACAAATGTCATTACAATCACTCGTAACATGAAAGACCGTGGTTTGCAATTAGATAATACACTGCAGATTATTTCAGATTTTTCATTTTTCCCAAAAGAATTCTTTTGCCCAAAGAGTTATTCTGATGGGATAATATATAAAACAAAGAATACGCATACTATACATCATTTTGCCGGTTCATGGTTAAGTGAAGAGGAAAGAAAACATCACAAGCGAGAGGTTATTATTTCAAGACGTGAAAAGAGAACTAGGCCGATTAAAAACCTGGTAAAGAGAATAGTAGGGGATTCCGTATATACACGGATAAAAAACATCATTAAGCACGCACCTAAGGAAGAAGGCTACAAATAATAGGTTGTGCCGGTGGATTTGTTACTCCCGATGAAAAGAGACCATAATATGAAGAGAATTCTCCTGGTTTTCGGCACCCGTCCGGAAGCAATTAAGATGTGTCCATTAGTAAACGAATTAAAGCGCAGAAAGAGTCTTTCTGTGCTTGTTTGCGTGACTGGGCAACATCGGGAGATGTTGGATCAGGTGTTACAAGCATTTTCCGTGGTGCCGGACTATGATTTGAACATCATGAAGCAGAATCAGACACTTTTTGATATCTCGGACGAGGTTCTGACAAAGCTGAAGGGTTTGCTGGAGAAAGAGAAACCTAATGTCGTGCTTGTTCACGGAGATACCACGACCACGTTTGCGGCGTCATTGGCGTGTTATTATCTTCAGATACCTGTTGGACATGTGGAGGCCGGATTGCGAACATATGATATTTATAGTCCATATCCGGAGGAATTTAATCGACAAGCTACGGGCATTATTGCAACGTATAATTTTGCCCCCACACCTTTGGCGAAGGCTAATCTGATTCGCGAAGGCAAGAAAGAGGAATCCCTCTATGTTACAGGGAATACTGTAATAGATGCAATGAAACATACGGTTACGGAAGGCTTTTCACATCCGGAGTTGGATTGGGTTGGAAACAGCAAACTTATCTTTATTACTGCCCATCGAAGAGAGAATCTGGGAGAGCCGATGCATCACATGTTTCGAGCGATTCGGAGGGTGTTGGAGGAGCACCCCGAGTGTAAGGCCGTTTATCCAATCCACTTGAATCCTGTTGTGCGTGAGGCGGCAGCGGCTGAACTGGGGGATTGTGATAAGATTCATATTATTGAACCACTGAATGTTTTTGATTGTCACAATTTTGAAGCGCGCGCTTATCTGTGCCTGACAGATTCCGGAGGCATTCAGGAGGAGTGTCCCTCGTATGGTGTGCCGGTTCTTGTGATGCGCAATGTCACGGAGCGGCCGGAAGGTGTGGAGGCAGGAACACTTAGGATAGTAGGGACAGGAGAAGAGTCGATATACCAAACGTTTAAGCAACTTATTGAGAATCCAGAGGATTATGCTCGGATGTCACAAGCCTGTAACCCCTATGGTGATGGGAATGCCTGTAAGCGTATAGCAGATGTTCTGGAGTTTGGAACGTGTGAAGAATGGAATCCGGGTTGTTAAGGGAGATCTAATGGAACAAGCAATCATCACAACTGATAAACACCTTTGTATTCAACGAATATGTGTCATCCTTGTCTTTCTTCTGCTGTTTTTCTGCGCCGCCCTCCGTTGGAACGTCGGCACCGATACCTGGCACACTTACACGCCGGAATACTTGGTGATGAAGTCAAAGAGCATGACTCTGACTCAGGAGGAGACGAAGCTGGTTGATGATTGTTATCGTCTCTGGTCGAGGATAGAGAAGGGCATGTCGAAAGAGGAAGCGGAGCTGCTTACGCACGATGAGGCAATGACATTTTTCGACGAGTCGAGCAGTCATACGGCGATTGGTTTCCGTGCGATGGAGAAAGGGCTGATCGCCTTAGGGGCAGATGTCCAGTGGCTGTATGTTATCACATCAGCGTTTATTTTGGCCTTTGTGCTGGCGGCGATTTTTAAGCAGAGCGACGTGATCGTGCTGGCGGCGATGATGTTTATCCTGACCGGAAGCTTCTTCCTTTCGCTGAACGTGGTGTCACAGTTTATGGCCATCAGCGTTTGTCTTTTCGCGTGTACGTTTGCGCAGGAGAGAAAGCCGGTATGGTTCTTCGCTTTAATTGCGCTGGCGGCATGCTTCCACATCTCTGCGCTTGTATTTATCCCGATCTATATCCTGCCGAAGCTCAACATCAAGCCGGTTTGGTGTGCGGTTGCGGTTGTAGCTTCGCTGGTTGTTGCGCAATTCTGTTTCCCGTTGGTGAAGAAGCTGGTGGCGATGGTTGTGCCGGCGTACACAAAGTATTTTTCCATGTCGGCGGACTTTGAGTGGATCTTCTTCGCGATCGGGGCGGCAGTGTTCGTTGTGGGCACGTATTATTTTCCGAAAGGGAAAGACAAGCCGTATTTCAAGATCTGGTATTACGCCAACGTGATCGGGCTTATCGCGCTGTGCTTCTCCGGAAATATTCCGTTTATGAAGCGGATCAACTACTATTTTGCGGCGCCTCATTTCCTGCTTCTGCCGCTGATCATCCAATGCGAGGAGAAGCCCTTGTGGCGGAAAATAATGACGGCCACCATGCTGGCGCTTTTCGTGGCAGAGACATTTGTCGCTGTATACCTGATGAATAAGAACGGCATCCTGCCGTACCAGACGTGTTTCGACAGCCGCACCGCCGTCACGGAGCACATGCTGGAAACCATTCCGGGACTTTGGTAACTTAGGGGACTTGAGATTACTTTTGGGAAAGGGAATCGCAATGAAAAAAATAACAACACTCCTTTGCATTCTCGCAGCCGCTCTTCTTCTCTCCGGCTGCTGCATCCACCACGAGTGGGCGGACGCTACCTGCACGGAGCCGAAGCGCTGCGTCAAATGCGGGGAGACCGAAGGGACATTTCTCGGGCACCAGTGGAAGGAGGCGACCTGTACGGAGTCGAAGACCTGCTCGGCGTGCGGGATGAGGCAGGGGCTGCCTCTGGGGCATACCTGGGTGGAGCGGACGATGAAGGCGCCGAAGACCTGCAGCACCTGCGGGGAGACGGAGGGGGAGCCGATCTACTGCTATGAGGTGCCCATTCCGAGGATCATGGCACAGCCCTTTGACAGTATATTCTTTCTTCCGGAATGTATTGTGATTTCGGAAAATGACAAGGATCAGGTCCACTTCTACAACTACGCCGAGACGGAGATCACGACGGTTGATATCGCGCCGGAGGGCGAGGAGGTCCGCACCTGGGATTACGCGATCATGGTTTCGCCGTATGTCAAGGGCAATACCGCCCTTGTCACGACGCACTTGGGCGATGGGGGCGTATGTACGATCTGCCTGTATGACCAAAAGGGCGGGAAGACGGTGGAGCTCTGGGCCAAGACGGATCTGCAGCCCGGCCAGTATCTTGTTCCGTTCAATATCAGCGAGGAGCGATACATCCGGCTTTTCGGGAACGATTACAGTGGTTCCGACAAGAGTCTTCCGTTGGTGTGCGTGGACTGTGAGACGGGGGAGCTTGTGGAGCCGACGAACGATCAGGAGATACAGACTTATAACGGGACGAGATATTACACGGCGGTCACGATGCCCTGTGCGGAATACAAATATATTCTGGTCCATACGAAGGACGGCAGGGCCGGGTATGTCAACTCGAGATACAATTACGAGGAAGCGATGTACAAGGACGCCACGAACTTCAATACCGCCGGGTACGCGCTGGTCTCGGAGGATGGGAAAACCTACAACCTCATCGACACGGATCTTAACATGGTTGTCGAGGGGTGCCTTGAGGGAACCGATGCATCCTGGCTGGGGGATTCGGTATTTTACGTACAACAAAACGGGGAAGCCCATTTCTATTCCATAAAATAATCGGAAAATATCAGGAGGCAATTGCAATGCGCATGCAATTCTTAGGCGCGGCGCGTGAGGTGACGGGGTCATGCACGCTGCTGCACGCGAACGGTTTTAAGGTTTTGGTGGACTGCGGCATGGAGCAGGGGAAGGACATCTACGAGAACAGCGACCTGCCCTGCATGCCCGGGGACATCGACTGTGTGCTTCTCACCCACGCCCACATCGACCATTCGGGAAAGCTTCCGCTGCTTGTGGCGGGGGGCTTTAAAGGACCGATCTATACCTCGATCCCCACGGCGAAGCTGTGCGAGATCATGTTGAAGGACTCGGCGCACATCCAGGAGGTGGAGACTTCGTGGAAGTCCCGCAAGGCGATGCGCGCGGGCAAGGAGAAGGCGACGCCTCTGTACACCATGGAAGACGCCATGGCGGCCATTGACCTCATCAAGCCGCTGCCGTACCACGAGCCCATCGAGGTTCTGGACGGTATTTTCGTGAGACTTCTCGACGCCGGGCATCTGCTCGGGTCTTCCTCCATCGAGGTGACGGTGGATGAGGGCGGAAACAAGACGAAGGTTCTCTTCTCCGGCGACCTCGGCAACCGCAACCGTCCGCTGATCCGCGATCCGGAGCTGCCGGACCAGGCGGAGGACTATGTGGTCATCGAGTCCACCTACGGCATGCGGGAGCACGGCCCCCGTACGGACTATGCGGGGCAGCTTGCCCAGATCATCCAGTCCACCTTTGACAAGGGGGGAAATGTGGTGATCCCGGCATTTGCCGTCGGCAGAACCCAGGAGATGCTCTACCTGATCCGGGAGATCAAATCGAAGGAACTGGTGACGGGTCACGGCGAATGGCCGGTTTGGATCGACAGCCCCCTTGCCATTGAGGCGACCAATATTTACAGCCAGGATATGCTCAGCTACTGCGACGACGACACGGCGGCGCTGATCCGCGAGGGCGTGAACCCGCTGCGGTTCCCCGGCGTGAACATCTCCCTGACCAGCGACCAATCCCGCGCCATCAACGAGGACCGCACGCCCAAGGTGATCCTTTCCGCCAGCGGCATGTGCGAGGCCGGCCGGATCCGGCACCACTTAAAGCACAACCTCTGGAGGCCGGAGTCGACGATCCTCTTCGTCGGCTATCAGGCGGTGGGTACCCTCGGCCGGACGCTTCTCGAGGGTGCGACCACAGTGAAGCTGTTCGGTGAGGAGATCAGCGTGCGCGCCAACATCGTAAAGATGGAGGGCATCAGCGGCCATGCGGACCAGCCAATCCTTTTGGACTGGCTGCGTGCCCTGCCGGAGAAGCCCAAAAAGGTCTTCACAAACCACGGGGACGACGAGACCTGCGAGCAGTGGGCCGAAGTCATCTGGAAGGAGCTCGGCTACGCCACGGAGGCGCCCTACAACGGCGCTTTGTACGATCTGACCATGAACACCCGCCTTGCGGACGGAAACCGCGTAAAATTGGCCGATCTGCAGCCTGACGCGGCTGCGAAGAAAGCATCCTCTGCCTCGGCGGTCTTCGACCGTCTGGTTCTGGCAGGCAAGAAGCTGATGGCGGTGATCGAGAGAAACCGCGGCGGCTCCAACAAGGACCTTGCGAAGTTCGCCGACCAGGTCAACGCCTTGGCCGGCAAATGGGAGAAGTAATCGGCTGCGGCCGGAAGCCCGCATAACGGAAACAAAATAAGACCGCCGGTTGGCAGCGTGTGCTGCGCCGACGGTCATTATTGTTTTCGGAAAAAGAGCTTGTTTTCGCCGGATTTTCTTTCGGAGGAGTTCTACCGGATTTTTTCCGGTGGATAGCTGCCTTTACCGGATCTTCTTTCCGCGGATCTTCTGCACGAGATAGATCATGAGCACGGTGAATCCGCACAGCAGGATGCACGCGTAGAAGGAGATGGAACGGCTCAAAAGCGTAAGCTCGGTGGCTACGAAGTCCTGCTGCTCGCCCACATAGCCGCTGAGGCCGTCGGAGAGCATCATCTCGATGACGCCCATGCCGCCCGGAATCGGGACGTAGGCTGCGCCGAGGATGGTGTAGCTCTGGATTGCGAAGATGTCGACGGCATTTTTCGTATGTCCACCCATGGCGAGGTAGGCGAAGACCGTGACGGCAATCTGCGAGGCGCGCTGCAGCACGTTGTAGATCAGGGTTTTCACGAGCATGTGCTTCTTGCCCGCGGTCATCTCCGCGCAGAGGCGGTAGTTATTGAGCGACTCCCTGAGGCGCTCGGCGCGCTTCTCGGGGTTGCGCACCAGGTGAAGCTTCGCACCGATGGGCAGGAGCTTGCACGCGATCCGGCACAGAAGCTGGCCGCGCTGGATCAAAAGGACAAACATGAACGCCAGTCCGACCTGGACCGCAACGCCTATGACGATCATGACCCGTGGCAGCAGACTGAACGAAAAATACAACATCGGCCGCAACAGGAAACACACTAACCCCAGCACGATGATCGACAGCGCGTACATTGCGAGACACACCAGGATCGTAACGGTGGTGACGCTTCCGGAGATGCCTCCGGAGTGCATCATCAGATACGCTGACGCGGGCTGCCCGCCGGTGGCCGACGGCGTGATCGCCGAAAAATAGATATCTGTAGCGGCGTAGGTATAGTTAGCGAACAGACTTCTTTTGTACCCTAACCCACGCAATATCGTGCGGAAGGCCAGAGCCTCAAACCAGATGAACCCGAGCATCGCAAGGAATGCGCACACGAGCCATCCCTTGTTGGATTCGCCGAGACGGTGCAGGAACATCTTAAACGAAAAATGCTTATTCTGCGACACGACGGCCCAGATGCTGAGCGCCGCGATGCAGAGGGATATCACGATCCATGCGAAGGTCTTCTTCGTCGAACCGGTCTTCGGCGGCGTTGCCACGGGGCACGAGACGCCGATGTCCCCGGAGGTGGCGGGATCGGTTTCCTCGGGGCCGGGAAGGATCGTAATCTCTCCCTCCGTCAGCACGCCCACCGGCTCCAGCACGCCGTCAAATGCCTGCGCTTCCGCGGCTTCCTGCGCCTTCTTCCGCCGCTCTGCCGCAATCTGCGCCAGGCGCTTGCGGTACAGCTTGGAACCGGAATCGGCGGTCCGCTTGTTTGTTTTGTTGCTTCGTTTCTTCATACTGCTGATCTTATTTCCTCAAACGTTGAATCTTCTTTTTCCCCAATAAAAGATTACTCCACCTTGAACTCGGCGAGCTTTAGGCCCTTGTTGCGCTCCAGCACCATGCCCACCGACCACTGGTTGATGAACAGAAGGAGCGGGTTGTCGTGCAGATCCTTGATGCGCTTCATGTCGCTGGTTCCGACAATCGCGTCCACCGGATGCTCATCCGCATTTTCCACCCAGCGGATGTGCTCATACGGCAGCGGATCCAGCTTGATCTCCACATTGTATTCACTCTTAAGGCGGAATACGAGGACATCGAACTGCAGCGTACCGACCACGCCCACGATGATCTCCTCCATGCCCGTGTTGTACTCCTGAAAAATCTGGATCGCGCCCTCCTGCGCGATCTGGGTGACGCCCTTCATGAACTGCTTACGCTTCATGGTGTCAATCTGGCGGACCCTCGCAAAATGCTCCGGCGCGAACGTGGGAATTCCCTCGAATCTGTATTTTTCGCCCGAGGTGGTCAGGGTGTCGCCGATGGCGAAGATGCCCGGATCGAACAGGCCGATGATGTCGCCGGCGTACGCCTCCTCAACGATGTGGCGCTCGTCCGCCATCATCTGCGTCGACTGGGAGAGCTTGACCTTGCGGCCGCCCTGCACGTGGTTCACCTCCATGCCGGGGGTGTACTTGCCGGACGTGATGCGAAGGAATGCGATACGGTCGCGGTGCGCCTTGTTCATGTTGGCCTGGATCTTGAAGACAAAGCCCGAAAAATCCTCGCTGAAGGGGTCCACAACGCCCTTGTCGGACTTGCGCGGCAGCGGCGAGGAGGTCATCCGCAGAAAATGCTTTAGGAATGTTTCGACACCGAAGTTGGTAAGTGCGGAACCGAAGAAGACGGGCGAGAGCTCGCCGGCATTTACCAGTTCCTGATCAAACTCCGCGTTGGCGCCGTCCAAAAGCTCCACATCCTCGAGGAGCTTGTTGTGGAAGTCCCAGCCGATGCGCTCCCGGAGCGCCGGATCGTCCACGCTCATATACTCGGTCGCCACTTCCTTCTGGCCGTTCATCGCAGCGGTGAAGAGTGCAACCTCTCTTGTCTCGCGGTCGTACACGCCCTTGAAGCCCTTGCCGGAGCCGATGGGCCAGTTGATGGGGCACGTCGCGATGCCGAGGACATTTTCGATGTCGCTCATGAGCTCGTAGGGGTCGTTGGCCTCGCGGTCCATCTTGTTGATGAACGTAAAAATCGGGATGTGGCGCATGACGCAAACCTTGAACAGCTTGATCGTCTGGCGCTCCACACCCTTGCTGGCGTCGATGACCATGACCGCGGAGTCCGCCGCCATCAGCGTGCGGTACGTATCCTCCGAGAAATCCTCATGGCCCGGCGTGTCCAATATGTTGATGCAATAATTGTCGTAGTTGAACTGCAAAACGGACGAGGTCACACTGATGCCTCGTTCCTTCTCAATTTCCATCCAGTCCGACACCGCATGCCTTGCGGCCTTCCGTCCCTTCACCGACCCCGCCAAATTGATGGCGCCGCCGTACAGAAGAAACTTCTCCGTGAGTGTTGTCTTACCTGCGTCGGGGTGCGAGATGATCGCGAAGGTCCGGCGCTTCTGTATCTGGTCTTTCAAGTTGATGTCGTTATCTGCCATTGGTTGGTATCCTGTCGTCTGTTTTGTTCCCCGCGTCCCTTTATTATCCAATGTAAAGAGACGCACCACAGTACTATACTATATTTTCCCGTAGAATGCAAGGAAATCCGCAGTTTTTCAGCGCCCCAGATTCCACACGGACACTTCGTGCAATTCGGGCTTGCCCTCGTTGTTTTTGTACTCTTTGATCTCGCGGTAGAACAGCGCGTTGCCGTCAGCGGTCATGCCCCGGATGATCATGGAATCGGCAGCGAAGGTGCTGCACACGATGCATCGGAACATTCCCGGCTCATCTTCCCGCAGGTAAACCGTGTAGGTTTCTCCCGCCGACGGGAATGTCGGAAGGGCGAGTCCGGCCTGATCAAAAGCGCGGGTCGGCCGTGAACTATTGGCCTGATCGGCGATGTTTCCCTCGGAAAATAAGGGATCCTTCCGGGCGGTGTCGCTTATGATGCGGCAGCAGGAAGAGTAGGAGCGGCCGCTGTTGTCATCCACAAGCTCGACACGGCTGATGAATCCGGCGTCCGAAACCGTGACGCGGACGCTCATCTTGTAACTGTTGAGAGGGATGGAGTAGGTTTGAGCAAAACCGGTTGCGGTGTCGGAAAGCTTGTTGCTGCCGGAGGCGGCCGTGAGTTCGTTGCGTTCGGCAGTGTCCGCAATCTTGCTTTCCCCTGCCATGTTAAGGTTAATCTTTGTCGCTGAGATGCTTCTGGCGATCAACGGCGCCGGGCTGCTCTTTGTGAAGTCCCAGGTCCCGAAATCGGAGATGGCCCCTATTTTCCGAAGCATGTCCTCGGAGAGGATGAGGTAGATCGGGCGCGTCTTCGCGGGATGGGTGAGAGCAAGGAGCTCGTCCGCTGTGGCTTGCGGGAGCTCGTAGCCGGAGACGAGGATGTCCTTGGCTTCCTCCCGCGGCAGCGGCAGGATCCGCTTGAGGATTGTCGTCGCGTAGCCGGGCGGGTTGCACAGCGTGTCCGGCAGCACGTACTCCGGGTCATGCGGAACGCCTGCGGTCCCGTCGGTGTAGGCGTTCATCAGCAGGTGCAGCGCGTCGAGGCCGCCCTCACCGAGCATTCGGAAAATGCCCTTTGCCAGCGCTTCATCATTGGTCATCAGCGCCTGCCCGAGCCAGTAGTTCCACTCGCTGTTGAAGTTGCCGCCGTCGCCCAGTGTGAGGCGCTTCGCGGCGTATTCGTAGAAGTATCCGTAATCCCACCAGGAGGCAAGGATGGCGTCCTTCTCCGTATTGACGTTGATGTAATCGCACATGTTCTGCAGCGTGTCCGACCCGTCCGGCGTGGCGCCGTAGGCACCGCCCGCGCAGGCCATGCACGGCGAGAGGATCACCATGAGGGCAAAGAAGTTGACAACGGCCGGGCGGTGAATGTAAAACAGAGGGATGCCGATCGCCAGGGCGGCAGCCCCCGAGACGGCAAATGCGACCCAGCCGAATTCCGCGCGGAAACTGAACCCGCACCCCGCGGCCCCGAAGAGTATCATCGCTGCATACACTGCCGTGCGGGCACCGGAGGAAGTCTTCTTAAGCCACTCCCGGAACAAGCCCATGCCGATGCCGCAGAGGACTCCCACCGGCAGCACGGCGATGGACAAAAACCTCGAGCCCTTCAGCATGATGATGAACCCGCAGCCGAGCCAGACGCAGAGGAACACGGAGGTTACCAACAGATCGCCGGGGTTGCGGAGCATGGAGACGGAGGATGAGGCAGGGGTGGTGGCAGCGGAAGAATCCGCGAAGGTCACGTCATCAGGTGTGTCCGCAGTGCTTTTGACAATAGCACTCCTCTGAGAGGATTTGGCGAAAAACACCGCTTTGATACAGAAATACACAAGAAAAGCGACAACTGTCGCGGTAACGGCAAGCACCAGCCAGCCGCCTAATTCATTGAAACACCCTTCGGCGTAAGCGACGAAACCGTTGTAGAGCTTCTCATACCATTTTCCGCCGTAGTTCTCTGCGAGAAGAGGCGTCGGCTGCAGCTCGCTGACGTAGATGGCGGCGTCGGGGAAGGCCCTGTCGCCGTTGGCAAGGGAACCGCCCATGTTGCCGAAGATCTCCGTGAGGTCACGGAAGAATTCCTTCCCGCGGATGAAAAGGCAAAACAGAACCTGGGCACCGAGGCCCACGGCCGCACCTCGAAGAACGCGGAGGAAGGAAACGGAGTTGTCAGAACTGCCGGAATCGTCAGAATTGTTGGAATCCACGATTCCGTTAGAATTGTCAGAACCATCAGCTGTCTGTACGGTTCGCTTACAGCGGATCTGTTGCACAAGCCGGTAGACGCCAACCGCTGCCACGGCGCAAAATGCCGCTGCCGCGCCGATGCAGAAGTATGCGTAGTAGGCGCGCCAGAAGGTGGAGAGGGCGCAGAGGGAAAGAGCACTTCCTTCGGCCCAGAGGATTTGCCGGCGAAGAGACTTGGCAAGCATAGCCTCCGCGAGGCAGAGAAGAAATGCGCAGGGAAGCAGGGCGAGCCCCATATTGGTATCGTAGAAGCCAGCGTGGGTGTACCAGGAAAACGGTCCGGCGGCTACCACCAGCATCGCCGCCACAAGTCCGCCGAGACGATTGGTCCGCCGGCGCACGAAGGCAAAGACGGGAATCGCGGTGAGAGAGGCGATAAAGGCGGGAAGCCAGTAGATGACGCCGTACGGTGTGACTCCGGGAATCCACGACAGAAGCTTGTAAACCGCCGCGCCGAGGATCGGCAGACCCATGACGACGTCGCCCTCCTCGCCGGTAGCGTTGGCCGAGATGTAGGGATCGTCGCCGCGGCTGTGCCTGAGCGAAATTGTCGTTTCACCATCGACAATTTCTTCCGTGAGGCGGCAGTACAGATAGGAATCCATCTCCGAGAGGTACGGCAGACCATCCTCCGTCCGGTATTCCTCGCGGGAGTCCTTATGGATATACAGCGACGGCCGGGACAGCGAGTGCAGGAAAATTGACACAAATACGATCAAGGCGCACAACAAAAGATCGCGCCGCAGAGAATGCTGCGCCGACAGAGTGCATACGGAGCTCGAATTGTTATGTTTTGTCAATTTCATGATCAGGACTGCACCTCGTAATTTGGGCGGACAATATACTTTCCCTCAATAATACACCATTTGATAGAGAAAATCCATATTGCACTGTTCTGGCGGTCAATATAGAAACGAGTTTTCTTACGGAATAATTGGTTAACCGGAATAATCACGTAAAACCGACATTTGCAAGACCGGCACAGACAATTGCCGGAGCGAGCGATTTCGAACGCTCGCTCGCGAGGCAATTCGTCCTGTGACGGTCGCTTTGCAAATGTCGGATGGTTTCTTCGGCGGTGCAATGTTCCTGTCTTTGATATTGAATTAGAGTTCAATGCTGTATAAGATATTACATCTTTTTCGGTCGGGAATGAAAAAGAAGGTGCATTTGCATTTTCCGCCCTGTAGGGCATAATCTGTCTTGCGAGCGCGGGAAGTCGGGCATGTACTTCGGAAAAACGCGCTTCGCTGAATAGTGACATTATCCTCTGCGTGTAATTGAGTAACGGGAACCTGTTTCGGCGGGTTCCCGTTGCTTATAGAGACATTGCACCAAATACACTATGGAAATACGCTGAGGTATCGTGTACAATAAAACGCAATCGGAATTTACAGACAAGTCAAAAAGAAGAAACAACTCGGAAAGTGTAATCTCATGAAATTGTTCAAAAAAGATCCCGCATTTTACAAAAAAGTACTCATTCTGGCACTGCCCATCGCGCTGCAGAGCCTGATTTCCGTCGGCGTCAACATGCTCGACACCATCATGGTCGGCAGTATCGGAAGCGCGGGAAATGTGTACAACGCTATCGATGTCGGGGTTTTGGGCAAGACGGAGGCGAAGCTGGCCAGCGAGCAGTCGCTGTCGGCGGTCTCGCTGTCGAATACATTTATCGGAATTTACCACATTTTCTGTATGGGCCTCGGCATGGGCGCGTCGGTTCTGGTGTCGCGCTACTGGGGAATGAAGCAGAAGGGCGATCCGGACGGCCAGGCCACCACGGCCCTCAAGCAGACCGTGAGCCTGATGCTCCGCCTGACGCTGATCCTCGCCGCGATGTTCGCCATCGCCACCTGGGCGATGCCGGAAACCATCATGAAAATGTATGCGAAGAAGCAGATCGACATCTCCACGGTGTCCGAGGACAAGGTTCTCGAGACCATTGCGGAAAATGAGAACAACCTCGAGATTATCCGCCGCGGCTCCGACTACCTGAGCTACTCGGCGATCACGTACTTCTTCCTCGGCACTTCCCTCACGGTTACCATCGTGCTGCGAAGCGTCGGGCAGGCGCTGTTCCCGCTGTTCGTGTCCATCGGCGCTTTGTTCGTCAACCTGATTGCCAACTACACATTTATCTTCGGCCATTTCGGCGCGCCCCGCATGGAAGTGAAGGGCGCTGCCCTCGGAACCCTGATCGCCCGCATCTTCGAGGCGGTGATGATCCTAGGGTACCTCTTCATCGTCGACAAGCGGATTCGATTCCGAATCCGGGACATGTTCATGAAGACGCGCTCGCTTCTTCGGGAATACATCCGCATCAGCATTCCCGTGCTCATAAGCGACGGCATCCTTGCACTTGGCAACAACTCCGTCGCCATGGTCATCGGTCGGCTCGGCTCCGAGTTTACGTCGGCCAACGCCATCACTGCGGTGACGCAGCAGATGAGCACCGTCGGAATTCAGGGCGTGTGCCAGGCCGGCGCCATCGTCACCGGTCAGACCCTCGGCCACGGCGACCGCGAGAAGACGATGAAGCAGGGATGGATGTTCTTCGGCTTAGGCCTCGGACTCGGCGTGGTTGCGGCTCTCATCATCGCGCTGATCCAGAATCCCATCGTCAACAGCTACGATGTCGCGGATTCGACGAAAAATATAGCGTTCCAGCTGATGACTGCCATCAGCATCATCCTTATTTTCCAAGCCACCAACAGCATCATGACCAAGGGCGTGCTGCGAGGCGGCGGCGACACGAAAATGCTGATGCTCATGGACAACGTCTTCCTCTGGGCGATCGCGCTGCCGCTCGGCATCATCGCAGGCTTCGTGCTGCACCTGAGCGCGTTCTGGATCTACATTTGCCTCAAATCCGATCAGATCGTCAAGGCAATCTGGTGCTATTTCCGTCTGAAGAGTGAGAAGTGGATCAAGAAGATTTCTACCGGCGAGCCGGTTAAAGAATAGGAGGGGTTTACAACTTATGGCTAAGAAAGCAAAAATCACGGTTCATCCGTCCTTTGAGATCGGGGAGATTTCGGACGAGTTATTTTCCGCGTTCCTCGAGCCCATCGGCACCATGGTGAACGGCACGATGTTCAACCCGAAGCATCCGACGGCGGATGAGCAGGGCTTCCGTACTGACGTCATCAACGCGCTCAAAAAGACCGGGCTTCCGGCGGTGCGCCTGCCCGGCGGAAACTTTGTTTCGGCATGGCAGTGGAAGGATTCCATCGGCCCCAAGTCGGAGCGGAAGGTGCACCTCGACCCGGCGTGGTACCAGGTGATCACCAACGAGGTCGGCCACGATGAGTATCTGCAGTGGGCGGAGAAGATCGGCGCTCGTTCTCTTTATACGGTAAATATGGGAACCGGCCGCACGCAGGACGCCATGGACTGCGTGGAGTACACGAATTTTCCGGGCGGAACCTACTGGTCCGACCTGCGTATCAAGAACGGCCACGAGAAGCCTTACGGCGTGAAGACGTGGTACCTCGGCAACGAGATGGACGGCCCGTGGCAGCTCGGCTCCTGGGACAAGGATCCCCGCGCTTACGGCGTGATGGTCAACGAAACCTCGAAGGCGATGAAATGGATCGACGCGTCCATCAAGACGGGCGTGTGCGGCTCCTCCGCGCCGTTTATGGAACATTTTCCGGATTGGGATGAGGCGGCTCTCGACGTCTGCTACGACACCGTCGACTACCTTTCCGTCCACCACTATCACAGTGCGCCTCCCGGAGACACGAAGGCGCTTTTGGGCGGAGCGCTGTACTACGAGGACTTCATCAACACGCTGACTGCGATGTGTGATTACGTGCAGTCCAAGCACCGCTCGCCGAAGAAAATGATGATCTCCTTCGACGAATACGGCGGAATGGTCCGCCCGAACGCGAAGCTGAATCCGGGCTGGGGCCGCTACAACATGGCGCGCTCCCACTACCGCTTCAACCCCGACCGCCCGTACCTGTGGCACGATCCGGACAAGATGCCGGAGCGTCGTTTCCCGGGCGGCGACCTGACGCAGATGCTCTCGATGGCTTCCATCCAGCTGGCGCTTCTTCGCCACGCCGACCGCGTGAAAATCGGCTGCATGACCGGCGGCCTCGGCGCCCTGTGTGCCTCGAACCATGACCACATATGGCGCTCGGCGTCCCATTACGCGTTCATGCAGATGCTCACCTTCGCCAAGGGCACCTCGATGCGTGTGGCGGTTGAGAGCGACACCTACGACATCCCGGCCTACGCCATCGACGACACCTCGCAGTACACCGGCAAGAACGGCGTTCCTTACGTTGACGCCGCCTGCGCGTGGGACAAGGCGACCGGCCGTCTGGCAATCTTTGTGATCAACCGAAATGATGCTGAGGACTACGCATTGTCATTGGATGTGACCGGCTTCTTCGGCGGCGTTGCCGCTGCCCCGGTGGAGGCCCGTGTGGCTGAAGTTGTGGACACCGGCTGGCCTTTCGGCGGCGCGGACAAGAAGGACAAGCCTGCTGCGGTCAAGAAGGTTTCCGCACCGAAGATGAATTTCTCAACCTGCACGATGTACGAGATCTCCGGCGATCCCGAGGCCCAGAGCGAGTTCGGCAACGACGAGATCTTTACCCCGAAGGTCAACAAGCGCGCGAAGATGGCTGACGGAGTGATAAGTGCTCACGTGAAGCCGCTGTCGTTGAGTGTGTTTGTGGTGGAGTGAGAGAAGTAATAAGGACACCCTGTAAAGGGTTTCAAAAAGGACGCTGCGGCGTCCTTTTTTGTGTATATGCACTCGCAAAAAGACGGTTCCTTGGCCGTCGGAGACACTTGACAATATCACGGTACACCGTTATAATTTGAAAAACAAAGGAGGGATAGCTGATGGATATCAATAAACTTATGCAGGCAAAAAGATTGTCGAAATATCGCCTTGCCATGCGCAGCGGAGTGCCTTATATGACTTTGAGCGATATCTGTGCAGGGAAGACTAATTTGGCCAAATGCAGTGCCGAGACCGTATATAAACTTTCCAAAGAGCTGGATGTCTCCATGGAACAGTTAATCGAGACCTATGTGGTCAAAAGAAGCGATTTCGAGAATTTCAAAAGCGCGATTTGTCATCGGGTAAAAGAATTGGGCGATACGGAATTTATCATCGAAACGCTTGAGAGGAACGATATTCGCACCTACTATAACAGAGCCTGGTATCCGGAATGTCTGTATCTTCTTGCGATGTTGGACTACATCAGCAGGGAAAATCAGGTTCCGATATGCGCGGATTATGACGACCTGCGAACATGCAAGTTGGAGGAGCCTTTGTATCCGGCAGGAATAAGGCTCCTGGCAAAGGCCAAAGATAGTCCAATGGTGCTTGAGGAAGCAAAAAACAAGGCGATTCCGGAATTTCTGCGTTTCAATATCATAGAGAGCGAGGTGAGAAACGTTGTCTGAGCTGAAGACGGAGATTACAAAAGATAACCTTGATGAATTGCTGAGAGAGATTGCGAAAGAATATCGCAAGAGAGCAGGGAAGAATATGCCCGCGGAGATTATTCTTGTGGGCGGCGCTTCGGTGTTGATTAATTACGGGTTTCGAGCAGAAATATCCGGGAACAATTCGAAAAATGGGAGCAAGCGAGGTTGTCCATATGCTGAGACAGCGTAAAGCAAAAGAGGGAAAGGACTAAGGGGGTCATTCCTTCAGTGTGTCGCTGTTCTGCAAGCGCGGCCTCGTAGCGCCTGTCTCCACCCAGCCCCCCGCCCCCATGACTTGATTTTTCGGATAACAAGGAGTATAATCACCATGTATGACTATGTCATCCGATAGGAGAAGTGCGCCCAAAAACCGGTTAACGGCTGGGCTGGGGAATAAACAGGAGGTTGTCCCGCAGAGGCGGGATGCACGCGTAAAGCGATGGGTAAAACCGACAAAAAAGTGAAACCGATGCGCAGGTTCTTCGGACGGGAACACTGGATTGGCATTTCCCTGTTCCTGGCAATCTATGACATGATCGCGGTCGCAATGAGTTATTTTCTGGCGTTGTGGCTTCGATTTGATTGCCGTTTTTCTACGATACCGGAACAGCATCTGAAGGCGTGGATGTATTTTACGCCGGCGTATGTGGTTACGGCTATTTTCATCTTCTACGTCTTGCGACTCTACAAGAGTATCTGGCGGTTCGCGAGTTACAGCGAACTGCTTCGCACAATTATTGCGTCCATGCTCACAGCCGTGGTACACACCTTCGGCATCACGTTTATGATGCGGAAAATGCACGGCATCTTCACGCAATACACCCGTATGCCGATTTCGTACTACATCATCGGTGCGATCATTCAGTTCTGTATGATTCTCGGCATCCGGTTTGCGTACCGGTTCTTCATCCTTTTGAAATCGGAAATCCACCGTGATCACGGCGTTGACGGAGCCAACGTTATGATCATCGGTGCCGGTTCCGCCGGCCAGATGATTGTCCGCGATATCAACAGCACCAAGGAAGTCGGAGACCGTGTGGTCTGTATTATCGACGATAACAAGAACAAGCAGGGGCGTTACATCGACGGCGTGCCTGTCGTGGGCGGCCGTGATTCCATCATGGATGCGGTGGAGCGCTACCATGTAAAGAAGATTTTCCTTGCCATCCCTTCGGCTGAAATGTCGGAGCGCAGGGATATTTTGGCGATCTGTCAGGAGACCGGGTGCGAGCTCAAGAACCTTCCGGGCATGTATCAGTTGGTCAACGGCGACGTGACGGTATCCAATCTCAAAAAAGTATCTATTGAGGACCTCCTCGGCCGTGATCCGATCCGTGTGGACATGGGCGAGGTCTTTTCGTTCCTTCACGGCAAGACTGTTCTTGTCACGGGCGGCGGCGGATCCATCGGCAGCGAGCTCTGCCGACAGGTTGCGGATCACCATCCGAAGCGCCTCATCATCTTTGATATCTACGAAAACAACGCTTACAATATTCAGCTGGAGCTTAAGGAGAAACATCCCGAACTCGACCTTGTAACCCTGATCGGATCGGTTCGTGACTCGCGGAAAATGTTCCAGGTTTTCGAGCAGTACAAGCCCGATGTTGTCTACCATGCGGCTGCGCACAAGCACGTGCCCCTCATGGAGGACAGTCCTTGCGAGGCGATTAAGAACAACGCCATCGGTACCTACAAAACCGCCTATGCGGCAATGGTTCACGGCTGCCAGCGGTTCGTTCTGATCTCCACCGATAAGGCTGTTAACCCGACCAACATCATGGGTGCTTCCAAGCGTCTGTGCGAGATGATCGTCCAGAGTTTTGATGCGAAGATCAAGGAAGGCAAAGCGGCCGAGATTCCGCAGCTCTTCACACACTACACCAAGACCCGCGGCGGCAAGGAGAAGCTCGACCTGGAGGGCAACGCCGAGTTCTTCCGCAACATCAAGACCGAGTTTGTGGCGGTTCGGTTCGGTAACGTTCTCGGCTCCAACGGAAGCGTTATCCCGATCTTCAAGAAGCAGATTGAGAAGGGCGGTCCCGTCACGGTTACCCACCCTGACATTATCCGCTATTTCATGACAATCCCCGAGGCGGTAAGCCTTGTACTTCTTGCCGGCACCAATGCCAAGGGCGGCGAGATCTTCGTTCTCGATATGGGCAGCCCCGTGAAGATTGACACACTTGCCCGTAACCTGATCAAGCTTTCCGGCCTCAAGCCCGACGTCGATATCAAAATCGAATACACCGGTCTTCGCCCGGGCGAGAAGCTCTACGAGGAGAAGCTCATGGCCGAGGAAGGCATCCGCAAGACCGAGAATGAGAAGATTCATATCGGTTGTCCTCTCAAGTTTGATATTGAACGGTTCTTGGACGATCTGGATGACCTTATGGATGCAGCATATGCGAACAGCCGCGACATTAAGAGACTGGTTGCCAGCATGGTTAACACCTATCATCAGGAAGGTGTGGATGCTATCAAGAGCGAGACATACCGGATGCTGATGAAAGAGGCCGGCGACGATACGGTTGGAGACAGCGCAGCGAAAAACAGCCGGGACGACGATAACTGAATTACTACGAAAGAAGATGACAGATATGGGAAGTATTTTGGAGGATCCGCGGTTTGCGGGAATTGAGCCGTTCAAAACAAAGCTGTGGCTGGCGTCCCCGACGATGCACGGGGAGGAACAGAAGTGGGTTGATGAAGCGATCCAGACAAACTGGGTTTCCACGGTCGGAGCGAACATTAATGAGGTCGAGAAGCAGATTGCGGAGTATGTCGGCGTAAAATACGCCGTGGCGCTTTCTGCGGGAACGGCGGCGCTTCATCTTGCAACCAAGCTGGCCGGCGAAAAGCTGTATGGGCAGGCGAGACCGAACCACGGAACGTTGGAGGGAAAGAAAGTATTCTGCTCCGACGTCACATTTGATGCAAGCATTAATCCGGTTGCCTATGAGGACGGCGAAGCCGTATTTATCGACACCGAATATGACACCTGGAACATGAGTCCGGAGGCCCTGAAGAAGGCGTTCGAAATCTACCCGGATGTTCGCCTTGTTGTGATTGCTCACCTTTACGGAACTCCCGGCAAGATGGAGGAACTCAAGGCGATCTGCGACGCCCACGGCGCTCTCATCGTGGAGGATGCCGCTGAGAGTCTCGGCGCAAAATACAAACTGAACGGACAGTGGGTTGAGACCGGCGCGCTCGGAAACTACAACTGCATTTCCTTCAACGGCAACAAGATCATCACCGGCTCCGCCGGCGGAATGTTTCTGACGGATTCGAAGGAGGATGCCGACAAGGTTCGCAAGTGGTCCACCCAGTCCCGCGAGGCGGCTCCGTGGTATCAGCACGAGGAAGTCGGATACAACTATCGTATGAGCAATATCGTGGCCGGCGTTGTGCGCGGCCAGCTGCCGTATCTCGATGAGCATATCGCGCAGAAACGCGCTATCTACGAGCGCTACGAAGCGGGATTCAAGGGCCTTCCGGTTAAGATGAACCCTTGGGATCGGGAGAACAGCGTTCCGAACTTCTGGCTCTCCTGCATGATCATCGACGAGGATGCCATGGCGCCGATGGTGCGCGGCGAGAACGATTACCTGTATCAGCACGTTAGCGGAAAGAGCTCTCCGCAGGAGATCCTTGATGCCATCGCGGCGATCAATGCGGAAGGCAGGCCGATCTGGAAGCCGATGCATATGCAGCCAATCTACCGCAGCAACGCCTTCATTACGACGAAAGGCAGCGGCAGGGGCAATACCAACGCATATATCGCAGGCAGCGGAATCGACGTCGGAGCGGACATTTTCCGAAGAGGATTGTGCCTGCCGAGCGATAACAAGATGACGGCGGAGCAACTGGATGTGATCATCGAAACAATACGCCGTTGCTTTCAATAGGGATTGATTACGCGTGAAGATAGCCTTTCGCGCATGAATTAACGGAAAGAGAAGAAAGATGTCTCACAAACCTTACGGACCGTATGAGCGGTTTATAAAACGCCCTCAGGATTTTCTGTGCGCTCTTCTGGCGTCCATTGTACTTTCACCGGTCATGGCCGTGACCGCGATTCTGGTCAGAAAAAAACTCGGCAGCCCTGTAATCTTTACTCAGGACAGACCCGGCAAAGATGGCAAGATTTTCAAACTCTATAAATTCCGTTCCATGACGAGCGAAGTTGACGCGGACGGAAACTTGTTGCCCGATGAAGTGCGGCTGACGGATTTCGGAAAGAAATTGAGAGCAACGTCGCTGGACGAGCTTCCCGAGTTGTTTAATATCTTGAAGGGCGATATGAGCGTAGTCGGCCCGCGGCCGTTGATGGTTCAGTATCTGACCCGGTACAACAAAAAACAGGCGCGCCGTCATGAGGTGAGACCGGGATTTACGGGGCTTGCACAGATTCGCGGAAGAAACAGCATCAGCTGGGAGGAAAAGTTCAACTGGGACGTTGAGTATGTGGATCATATCACGTTCCTGAACGATTGGAAGATTATCTTCCGAACGATAAAAACCGTTCTCAAGCGGGAAGGTATCAGCGGAGGAAATTCCGTGACAATGACTGAATTTATGGGGAGCGAAAATGAATAGACTGGTAATTCTCGGCGCATCCGGACACGGCAAGGTCGTTGCCGATATCGCTGCGCTGAACGGATACAGTGATATTGTTTTTCTTGACGACCGGGAAGAGTTGACGGAATGTGCCGGATATCCCGTTGTCGGGAAGACGTCGGAGCCTCCGGAAGGCGATCTGTTCGTTGCCGTCGGAAACTGCGCGGTTCGGAAACGCCTGATGGAACAGTATGCGGACAGAAGGCAGCCGATACTGATCCATCCGAGCGCTGTGATTGCCAAAGGCGTTGAAATCGGTGACGGATCCGTAGTCATGGCCGGCGCCGTTATTAATCCCGAGGCAAAAATCGGCAAAGGCGTGATCGTTAACACCTGCAGTTCCGTTGATCATGATTGCGTCTTAGGGGAATACTGCCATGTGGCTGTCGGGGCACATCTGTGCGGGACGGTCATCGTCGGTGCCGGAACCTGGATCGGTGCCGGAGCTGTTGTAAAGAATAATATATCCATCTGTGACGGATGCATGATCGGCGTCGGTGCCGCAGTAGTCAAGAATATCGATGTGCCTGGGACATATGTCGGAGTCCCGGCAAGAATGAAGGATAATCTGAATGAGTAAGCGCGTTTTGATGGTTGCAACGGTTCCGTCCATGATCGGCCAATTTAATATGGACAATATCCGGTGTTTGCTCGACATGGGATATGAGGTCGATGTCGCAACCGATTTCAAGGACACCAGCTATTGGCCGGCAGAGAGGATAAACCGATTCAAAGAGACTCTCGGAGAACTCGGAGTAAAGACGTTTCAGTTGGATTTTTCGAGAAGTCCGCTGAAACTCCGCCGTCATATTTCGGCATACAAGGAAACCGTCAGCCTGATCAGGCAACGCAAATATTCATTCATCCATACGCATACGCCGATCGCTTCCGCGATCGTTCGCATGGCGGCTCGTAAAACCGGAACAAAAGTTATTTATACGGCGCACGGATTTCATTTTTATGACGGTGCGCCTCTCAAAAATTGGCTGATCTTTTACCCTGTGGAAAAGCGGCTGAGCAGGTGTACGGACATCCTGATTACAATCACCCAGGAGGACTTCGAGCGGGCGAAGAAAAAGTTCCGCGCGAAACGCACGGCATATGTGCCGGGCGTCGGTGTAGACACCGGAAAATTCGTACCGCAGCCGGGCGGAAGAGAGCGTATCCGGGAGGAACTCGGATTGAAAGAGGACGATATTCTTCTTCTCTCCGTAGGGGAATTGAATGAAAACAAGAATCACATCTCGGTAATCAAGGCGATTTCCGGAATGAAACTGACATATGCCGTTGTCGGCAAGGGAGAGAAGAAGGAGGAGCTGGAGAAGGCAGCCAAGGAAGCGGCAATCGACCTTCGGCTTCCCGGCTTTCGGACAGATATTGCGGACTTTTATGCCGCAGCTGACATTTATATTCTGCCGAGCATCCGGGAGGGCTTAAATGTCTCCCTGATGGAAGCCATGTCGGCAGGGCTTCCGGTTTCCTGCGGGAAAATCCGCGGAAATACGGATCTGATCGGGGATGCCGAATGTCTGTTTAAACCGACAGACACGGCGGAGATCCGAAAGGCGATCCTTGCGACGATCAGGAAACGGGAAGAGCTTGGACAAAAGAATCTTGAACAGATCCGCGCGTTTGACAAAAAGATTGTTGAAAAGACAATGGCTGAGCTTTACGGGGAGGTATGAGCGGCAACCGGGAGTCGGAGTATAAAGGAGAAACCCGTCTATGTCTGGGGGAAAGATCGCGATAAAAACTAAGATCACGCTTTTTTCGGTGGCGGATATCTTTATGTGGTTTTATATTCTGTTCGCCTTTGTGATCACCTCGATCAACAGCGCTCCGGTTTTCTTCCAGATGCGTTTTGTTTCGCTGCTTTTTGCCGGCGGGTTCGGATATCTTCAGCTACTGAAAGGTAGCGTGCGAAACAGCAGAATAATCCTGTTCATCCTGGCTTTCGCAGCTTCGTGGGCAGCATCGTTTTTGATCCGTGGGAGCGGGGCATACGAACCCAATCTTTTCCTATATTCTGCTTTATACATGGGGATGGCTGTCAATATGGTCAGCCACAGGCATTCAGTGCGAATTCCGGGCTTTCTTTTTTTCGTCGTATGCGCCACGTCTCTTGTAAGGCTGCTGATTCTGAAAGAGCCGATCCGTGGATTTCTGAAGGATGGAACAACGTACAATTTCATCAGCGT
>Ga0310696_10000741_pt1 | contig 48800 bp, 43 predicted proteins | sample AusTroGonzalo_MG_4_FD_203885 | JGI IMG/M metagenome (GOLD analysis project Ga0310696, IMG submission 203885) | Bovine rumen microbial communities from tropical cattle in Woodstock, Queensland, Australia - Gonzalo_02 (v2) (version 2) | ecosystem: Host-associated > Mammals > Digestive system >...
CAGGATGTGGTCTGCCGTCCTCTTCTGTGCCGTGGAGTACATCGGAGCAACCTGGTCGGCCCAGCTCATGAGACCCTTTGTGGAATCCTTGTTCATCGTATGGTAGGCACCGCCTGTGCTCACCGAGAGGATGTTGAACTTCCTGCAGTCGGGATAGAGCTTTCTGGCTTCGAAATAGGCGAACACCGCCGGGTTGTTTGCAATCACTCCGCCGTCCACAAGAAGGTGGCCGTCGTATTCCACAGGTGAGAAGTAGGTGGGTGCTGCCGATGTTGCCCTGGCTGCGATCCAGACGGGATATGATGCCTCGTCGCCGTAGCTTCTGATCATCCTGGGACTGCCCTCGGTCAGGTCGTAGGCCATGATCAGAGTAGGAACCTTCGCACAGTCCATCGTCCTTGCGCCGAACCATCTCTGGCACAGCTCCTGGATGTTCTCCGAGCGGTACTTGTCCGAGACTATCTGTCTCAGGCCGAAAAGCGAACTCTGGGCCTGGAAGATGTCCTTTCCCATCGTCATGTAATTGGCAAGTAGCTTCTCCAGGTCCACCTGGGGATCGCGGTCCTTCTCACGTGCAATAGATGAGGGGCAGCTGAGGGCCAGGGAGATCAGGCCTCCGGTCGAGGTTCCCGAGATCATGTCGAAGTACTGGGCTATGTCTTCATTTCCGCCTGCCTTGCGGATGCATTTCTCCAGCTGCATCATCATCACGACGGGAATGATTCCCCTCATTCCGCCGCCGTCAAGACAAAGGATGAAACGCTCCTCGGGACGCGACGGCTTCTCAGGCTCCGCAGCCTGCGGCAGCTCCTGCGCTGCACTTCTTGAGAACAGTCTTCTGAAGAATCCCGATATGCTCATCACAGTAAAAATGATATATTTGACCCTGAGGGTCAATATGGAGAACGAAGAATCGCTGTACAGCTCATGCCGTCTCTGTCCCAACAACTGCGCCGTGGACCGCACAAAGGGTCAGCTGGGACGCTGTGCCCAGACGGACAAGGTCAGAATCGCCTGGTCCGGTCTTCACCGCGGCGAGGAGCCGCCCGTCTCGGGAGAGAGGGGCTCGGGCATGATCTTCTTCTGCGGCTGTCCGCTTCACTGCCAGTACTGTCAGAACTACCAGATCAGCCAGAAGGGCTGGAAGGGGATCGAGGTCTCCGACGAAGAGCTTGCCCGCATCATGCTGGAGCTACAGGCCTTCGGAGCCGCCACTCTGAATCTGGTCACCGGAACCCACTTCATCCCCTCCATCATCCATGCCCTGGAGATCGCCAAGGGGCAGGGCTTCTCGCTTCCCGTGGTCTGGAACTCCTCCGGCTACGAAAGCACCGACGCCCTGAAGCTGATCGATCCCTACATAGACCTCTATCTTGTTGACGTCAAGACGCTGGACCGCAACGTGGCCGACCGCTTCTGCGGCCTTTACAGCTATGCCAGGGTCATTGTCCCTGTCATGCAGTTCCTAAAACGCCGCCATCCCACCACCGACCTTGAGAACGGTCTGAAGGGCACGCTGGTAAGGCACTTGGTCTTTCCCGGATGCATCGCCCAGACCCTGGATGTCCTTACCTGGTTCGCCGACAACTTCAAGGACAACATGCTTATGTCGCTTATGGTCCAGTTCGTCCCGCCTCTGGAGAACCCCGGGTTTCCCAAGATCTCGGATTCCGAATACAGCCTGCTTCTGGCCAAACTGGATGCTCTTGGAATCGACGGCTTCGTTCAGGAGCGCAGCGACAACGAGATCCTCTGGATCCCGGACTTCAGGCTCGACAATCCTTTCCCGGCCGGATTCGCAGACATCCTGCCTTATTTCCGTGACATGAAGGACAGGCTGAGAAAGGTTCTCAAGGCCGATTTCTATTGAAGAGTCATATGTCCGTCTGATACAATTAATTGTTTTGTAAACCGCAGGGAGACAGATGGACGAAGTCAGGATAATCGAAATAAAGAAGAGCATCTTCGAGGACAACGACAGGGATGCCGACAGACTGCGCTCGGAACTGAGGAAGAAGGGTGTATTCCTTCTGAACCTCATGTCCTCCCCGGGCAGCGGAAAGACCACCACGCTCATAAAGACGATCAATGCCCTGAAGGGCAGGCTGAACATCGCCGTCATGGAGGCGGACATCGACTCGGATGTGGATGCAAGGAAGATCCTCGAGGCCACGGGTGTCCAGTCCATCCAGCTGCACACCGGCGGAATGTGCCATCTTGATGCCGAGATGACGCGCCAGGGCCTTGAGAACCTGGACCTGGACAGCGTGGACCTGGCCATCCTCGAGAACGTGGGCAACCTGGTGTGCCCGGCGGAGTTCGACACGGGCTCCAGCGCCAACTGCATGATCCTCTCCGTTCCTGAGGGCCACGACAAGCCGCTGAAGTACCCGCTGATGTTCTCGGTCTGCGACCTGGTCCTAGTTAACAAGACAGATGTGATGCCTCACTTCGATTTCGACTTCGGACTATGCGAGAAATACGTACATATGAGAAACCCCAGGGCGAAGGTGATCCCCATCTGCGCCAAGACGGGTGATGGAATAGACAAGTTCGCCGCCTGGCTTGAAGAGCAGGTGGGCAAATGGAAGGAGAATTGATATGCCGGAGATGAGCACAAAGTTCGTGCCCAAGCACATGCACGATGAGAACCCCAATCCCAAGCTTCTGAAATTCGTCAGGAGGGTCACAGACAGGATCCCCGGCAAGATCAAGGGCATCAAGACCACGGACCCCGAGTACTGGGGCTTTGCCTGCATCTTCGAGGACGAGTTCCCCAAGGACGAGTCGGAGATGTGCCTGGACCTTCTGAACCAGATGAAGACCAGGAAGAAGTATCCGTATGCCGAGGTTATGAAGATGGCCGCAGCTTCCAACATGGGTGACAAGGCCGATGCGCTTGTCGAAAAGCTCGCCGTCATAGGCATGCTGGAGTACGACTACGGTGACAAGTACACCAAGGACGGTCCGATTCCCGGCACCACATACAACAAGGAGGACCGCAACTACTGGGTCCCGCTGTTCGTCCCCGGCTCCGCCGAGTACACCAACATGAACATCCCCCTTATGGAGCGCCATCCTGAGCTTGCCATGTTCTTCGAGCGCATGACGTTCCTGCCTCTTGAGAAGATCACCGCCATGGTTCCTCCCGGAGGAGCCGGAATCGGAATGCACGTCATCCCCGTCGAGAAGGCCATCAGCCTTGAGAACCAGACGGCAGACATCGAGCACCTTTCCTACTGGCTGAAGAAGTACGAGGGCCATCTGGGAGCCTCGATCTGCTCCTGCCGCTATGGCAGAAAGACGTTGGACGAAGGTTGTGCCGACGACTACGAGGGCTGGTGCATCGGAGTGGGCGACATGGCCGACTACTGCCGTGAGACGGGCAGGGGATACGACATCACCTACGACCAGGCCATGGAGATCCTAAAGCGTGCCGAGGACAACGGCTTCGTGCACCAGGTGACCAACATCGACGGAGAGAACAAGATCTTCGCCATCTGCAACTGCAACGTAAAGATCTGCAACGCACTGAGAACCAGCCAGCTGTTCAACACCCCCAACATGAGCGCCAGCGCATACCGTGCCCATGTGGAGAAGGAAAAGTGCGTCGCCTGCGGCCAGTGCGTCGAGTACTGCCCGGCAGGTGCCCTGAAGCTGGGCCAGAAGCTCTGCAAGGCCGACGGCTCCGAGGTCAAATATCCCAAGCAGATCCTCCCCGATGCCCGCAAGTGGGGCAAGGACAAGTGGAACGAGGACTACCGCGACCGCAACCGCATCAACTGCCACGACACGGGAACATCCCCCTGTAAGACGGCATGTCCTGCACACATCGCGGTCCAGGGCTACCTGAAGAAGGCCGCCCAGGGCGAGTACACGGAGGCCCTGGCCCTGATCAAGAAGGAGAATCCGTTCCCGGCAGTCTGCGGAAGAGTCTGCAACAGAAGGTGCGAGGACGCCTGTACCAGAGGCACCATCGACCAGGCCGTCTCCATCGACGCCGTGAAGAAGTTCATCGCTCAGCGCGACCTTGACGCCAAGACCCGCTACGTGCCCGAGATCGTCGTGGCCTCCAACCGCGGAAGGTGGAAGGAGAAGATCGCAATCATCGGAGGAGGCCCTGCAGGTCTCTCATGCGCCTTCTACCTCGCCCAGATGGGCTACTATCCCACCGTCTTCGAGAAGAACGAGCGCCCCGGCGGAATGCTCACCTACGGAATCCCCTCGTACAAGCTTGAGAAGGACGTCATCGACGCCGAGATCGAAGTGATGAGGCAGATGGGTGTTGAGATCAGGACCGGAGTCGAGGTCGGAAAGGACGTTACCATCGCCCAGCTGAGAAAGCAGGGCTACAAGGCCTTCTACATCGCAATCGGATGCCAGGGCGGAAAGCTTCCCGGAATCCCGGGACAGGACGCCGAAGGCACCACCACGGCCGTTGACTTCCTCAAGGTCGCCAACACCGGTTCCTTCCGCTACAACGGGGACGAGGTCGTCGTCGTGGGCGGCGGAAACGTCGCAATCGACGCCGCCAGGGTCAGCGCCAGAAGCGGGGCCTCAAAGGTCACCATGCTCTGCCTTGAGACCGAGGACATCATGCCCGCCACCAAGGCCGAGGTCGCCGAGGCACGCGAGGACAACGTGGACATCCGTTTCGGCTGGGGCCCCGAGAAGGTCGTGGTCAAGGACGGCAAGGTCAGCGGCATAGTCTTCAAGAAGTGCCTTAGCGTCTACGACGAGAACCACCGCTTCTCACCCAAGTACGATGAGAACGACACGATCGAGATTCCCGCCTCCAAGGTCATCTTCGCAATCGGACAGGCCATCCAGTGGGGCGACCTGCTCAAGGGAACCAAGGTCGAGTTCGGCAGGGGCAACGGTCCCGTGGCCGATCCTCTGACATATCAGACCGCCGAGCCCGACATCTTCGTCGGAGGAGACGTCTACACCGGTCCCAAGTTCGCAATCGATGCCATAGCCCAGGGCCATGAGGCATCCGATTCGCTGCACAGGTTCGTCCAGCACGGCCACATGACCATCGGAAAGAACAGAAGGCAGTTCATCGAGCTGAACAAGGACGACATCCTCGTGGAAAGCTACGACACGGCCGGACGTCAGGAAGAGGGCACCATCAAGGGCGTGGATCCCAAGGGCTTCAAGGAGTCCAAGGGAATCCTGACCGAGGAGCAGGTGAAGACCGAGACGGCCAGATGTCTTGGCTGCGGAGCCACGGTCGTGGACCAGAACAGGTGCATCGGCTGCGGAATCTGCACCACCAAGTGCAAGTTCGACGCCATCACGCTGCACCGTGACCATCCCGAGGCCAGCAAGATGACAATAGCCGAGGAGAAGTTCGGTGCCCTTCTGCCCTACATGGCAAAGCGTGCCGCCAAGATTATCTTCACAAGGCCCAAGGACCAGGACTGATGCATGAACTGGGAGTGGTCTTCCACTGCATCAAGGAGATCAACGGGATAGCCGCCGAGAACAAGGTGACGAAGGTCAACTCCGTCACCATCCAGCTCGGCGAGGTCTCCACCGTGGTCCCGGCCCTGTTCGAGGATTGCTGGAACTGGGCGGTGAAGAAGGAGACCGTCCTCAAGGACGCGAAGATAAAGATCGAGATCATCGACGCCGTGACCTTCTGCGAGGACTGCAGGAAGGAATACCACACCGTGAAGTACGGGCGCACCTGCCCGTACTGCGGAGGTCCCAACACCTACCTGGTCAAGGGCAACGAGTTCATGATCAAGGAAATCGAGGCCATATGAAGATCAGCATCCTCTCGATCTTCCCCGAGACGTTCTCCTCTTTCTGCGAGACTCCCGTCATCTCCCGTGCAGTAAGCCGGGGCGCCCTTGAAGTGGAGCTCATAGACATCCGCGACTTTGCAGAAGGCTCTTTCAGAAAGATAGACGACTCGCCGTACGGAGGAGGCCCGGGCATGGTCCTGAGGGTGGACACCGTCAGCCGCGCCATAGAGGCCGTAAGGAAAGAAGGCTCTCACGTCGTGCTCCTCTCGCCCAAGGGCGGGCTTTTCAACCAGAAGAAGGCCCACGAGTTCGGAAAGACCGACCACCTTGTCCTTGTCTGCGGCCACTACGAGGGCTTTGATGCCCGCATCTCGCGCTATGTGGACGAGGAGATCTCCATCGGCGACTACATCCTCACCGGAGGAGAGCTTGCCGCCATGGTCATCTGCGACAGTGTGGTCCGCCTCTTTCCCGGAAGCCTGAAGGAGGGATCGGCCCAGGACGAGAGCTTCGAGACGGGCCTTCTGGAGTATCCTCACTACACACATCCTCTGGAGTTCAACGGAGACCGTGTTCCGGAGATTCTCTTAAGCGGAAACCATGAGGCCATAAGAAAGTGGCGCGAGGAGAAATCCCTGGAGGAGACACGCAGGTACAGGCCCGACCTGCTTGAAACAAAGGATTTCAACACGTAGAATCAAATCCGAGGTGTTTCCATGGAAAAGAGCAAATCAATCATCACAGTGGTGGGCAAGGACCAGGTGGGAATCATAGCCCGCGTGACGACCTATCTCTACGAGAGCAACGTTAACATCGAGGATATTTCCCAGTCGATTGTCGGAGGTTACTTCAACATGATGATGATCGTTGACGTGAGCCAGGCGAGCAAGGAGTTTCTGACCCTGTCGCGTGAGCTGGAGGACCTGGGAAGGGCCATCGGCGTCCTGATCAAACTCCAGAGGGAAGACATCTTCAAGAGCATGCAGAGAATCTGAGCCTATGATCAACATCAACGAAGTCATCGAAACCAACCAGATGATAGAGAAGGAGAACCTGGACGTGAGGACCATCACGCTGGGAATCTCGCTTCTTGACTGCATAAGCGACGACATCGATGCGCTGTGCTCCAACATCTATAAGAGAATCACAACCACGGCCAAGGATCTTGTGAAGGTCGGAAGCGAGATAGAGCGCGAGTACGCCATACCCATCGTCAACAAGCGCATCTCCGTCACACCCATCGCCCTGATCGGCGCCAGCGCCTGCAGGAGCACGGACGATTATCTTCTCATTGCCAAGACGCTGGACAGGGCCGCACAGAAGGTGGGAGTTAACTTCCTCGGAGGATTCTCGGCCCTTCCAGCAAAGGGAATGACAAGGTCGGAGGAGCTTCTGATCAGGAGCATCCCTCAGGTTCTGGCAGAGACTCAGAACGTGTGCGCCTCGGTCAACCTTGGCTCGACCAAGACCGGAATCAACATGGACGCCGTGAAGCTCATGGGCCAGATCATCAAGGAGACTGCAAAGAGGACGGCAGACAGGGACTCTCTGGGCTGCGCCAAGCTTGTTGTGCTCTGCAACGCCCCGGACGACAACCCGTTCATGGCGGGAGCTTTCCACGGGGTCACCGAGACGGACGATGTGATCAACGTCGGAGTCTCCGGTCCCGGAGTCATCAACCATGCCATTCAGAGTGTGAAGGGCAGGCCTTTCGGCGAGCTCTGCGACACGATCAAGAAGACCGCCTTCAAGGTCACGAGGCTCGGTCAGCTGGTGGCCCAGGAGGCCTCAAGGCGCCTGGGAATCCCCTACGGAATAGTGGACCTCTCTCTTGCGCCCACGCCGGCTGTCGGTGATTCGATTGCAGAGATTCTGGAGTCCATGGGTCTGGACAGAGTCGGTGCCCCTGGAACTACGGCCGCCCTGGCTCTTCTGAACGACGCGGTGAAGAAGGGCGGAATAATGGCATCGAGCTATGTCGGAGGGCTTTCGGGTGCGTTCATCCCCGTCTCGGAGGACCACGGCATGATAAGTTCTGCCAAGCTGGGCTGCCTGACGCTGGAGAAGCTCGAGGCCATGACGTGCGTGTGCTCGGTGGGCCTGGACATGATCGCGGTGCCCGGAAAGACAAGCGCCTCGACGATCTCCGGAATCATAGCGGACGAGATGGCAATAGGAATGATCAACCAGAAGACCACGGCGGTGAGGATCATCCCCGTCGAGGGAAAGGATGTCGGCGATGTGGCCGAGTTCGGCGGCCTTCTGGGAAGCGGACCTGTGATGAAGGTCAATGAATACTCGTGCGAGGATTTCATTGCCAGAGGCGGTAGAATCCCCGCTCCGGTGCATAGCTTTAAAAACTGAATTCAGTTCTCAATACCGAAAACGTACTTTTTGATGGCTTTGGCGACACCGTCGTTGTTGTTGGTGTCCGTGACAAAGCGCGCAGCTTCCTTTGCCTCGGGCACGGCGTTTGCCATTGCCACAGACCACCAGGCCTTCTGAAGCATCGGAACGTCATTGTAGTCGTCGCCCAGGGCCATGATCTGCTTCGTTGAGACGTGAAAGTGCTCGGCAAGGTCGACTATGGCCGTGCTCTTGTCGTAACCGGAAGGCATGATCTCCAGAAAGTCGGAGTTGCGGTAGTACGTGATGGCTTTCGGGTCTATGGTGCTTTCAATCAGCTTCTTGACCTGGTCCAGCTTTGCCGGGTCGGGGGAGAGGAAGACGATTTTGTTTGTGTCGAAGTTCTTTAAGAGCTCACGGAAGTCTCCCACCTTGCAGTCGGACTCGTAGACCTTCTTCTTCATCTCATAGCAGTAGCAGTCCCGTGTCTCAAGAAACCATGTCATGCCGTCGAAGATGACGGTGTCCACGTCGCATCTGTCCTTGATGTCCATGAGCTTCATGGCAAGATCGTGCGGCATGCGGTGGTCGCTTACTATATTGTCGTTCTCATCAAGAAGGGTGCCGCCGTTGAAGCATGATACCGGGCCTGTGATTCCCATTCGTCTGTAGAAAGGCCTGACTCCGCTTGCCATGCGGCCTGAGACCAGGGTGAAGTGGATGCCTTTCTCAGTCACTGCCTTGTGGATCCACCTGGAGTTCTCCTCGCTGAGGCTCTTGTCGTCGCGCACCAGAGTTCCGTCTATGTCGCAGCAGATGACGCGGATGTCGTTTCCCTTGTCGGTATTCATGGATGCCCTCATCTCGTATGGAATCTCTTCTTGAGCTCGGCCCAGATGTCCTTGTGGAAGATCATGATTCCGCTCAAAGCCAGAAGGAAGGCCAGGGCACCCAGGGTTATCATGGGCCAGTTGAGCTTTCCTATGGTGAAGTACACCACGATGAAGGCCGCAAGGGCCATGAGGATCTCAAGGATCAGGGGCATGATGCTGTTTCTGTGCCTGTCGATGTTCAGCAGGAAGAAGAACACCGACAGGATCAGGGTGCTGAAGCCGATGATGGGAAGCACGAAGCTCAGCCAGCCCGGTGAGATCAGGACCCCGATGAGGGTGGTCTCGACAATGGCAAAGGCACCAAGGCGGAACATCTGGTTGATGGTGTTGTTCTCAAGGACGTCCGGGGCAAGGATCTCCATCCAGAGGAAGAGCATGGCGCAGTCGGCGATGACACTCCACCAGGGACCGCCCGTGAAGTAGTTGATTATCGGGCAGCAGAACAGTCCCAGGACGACGAGGACCTTCAGGACCCTGCGCAGGTTGTATGAGAAGATCTGTCCCTTGTCCTTTCCGCTGTATTCGATTCTCATGTCAGCCATAGAGCGATGTCTCCTTCGTCGTCACAGACAGTCCAAGTTCGGCCGACAGGGCCCTGAGCCTCTCCTCGAAGGAGGGGTCCTTGGTGTTCTTGGACACTGAAAGCACGGTGTTGCCGCCGTACGAGCACATCGAGCAGGATGCGCGGCTGACCACGCACGTTCCCAGCACGAAATCAAAGCCGCTGATGTAGGGCTTGTACTGTTTTGGCATCTCTATCCTGCCCAGGTTGGACAGGGTGTTGGTGAAGCGGTTGTCCCCCAGAAAGCCGTAGATGATCTTGGTGATGGGACGCTTTACCACAAGCGGGATGAACCTGACGGACCTGACCAGCTTTCTTGAGCCTGTCATCATCTGGGCCATGGCGTCGTAGGCCGAGCGCTCCTTCAGCTGCTGTGCAACCTTGGCTGAGATCTCCTCAAGGTCGGTTATCTCTGAAAGGGGCAGGTCTATGCTGCAGTACATGGCGAAGTTTCTCAGTGTCTCGGACTTCTCGAAGAACTTCCTCATGTTCACGGGAACCTGGATCTGCATCATGCGTCCGTCGGTCTCAACGGCGCTCTTCTGGGCCAGGAACATCAGAGACAGCATGAACGTGGTGATCGAAATCCCCTTGCCGTGGCAGAGGTCCGAAAGCTCGTTCGTGTCGTAGATCAGCTGGACGACCCTGCACGGGCTGTTCTTTGAAAGCTTTCCGCCCATCTGAAGGGCAGGAGGTCCGGAAAGACCTCCGGTCTTCTTAGTCTTGGGATTCAGACGCTCGAACTCGTTGACAAGCTCCCCGTAGGAGGGGCCTTCGTTGATGTCCAGAACGCCGTTCTCCCTGACCATTGGGACTCCGAGGATGTTCAGGTACTCGGCCACAAGGGTCTTGAGGAAGACCAGTCCGCCCGAGCCGTCTGTGAGAACGTGGAAGAACTCGACGCTGATGCGGTTCCTGTAGTACAGGACCTTGAAGGACTGAGAGCCCACCGATGTGATCTTAAGAGGCTGGCAGGGAACGCCCGTGTCCTCGGTTATGGGGAATCTCCTTTTGACGGAGTCCAGATAGTGCCAGAAGATGCCCTTGCGGACGATGGTGGCGAAGCTGGGAAAGCGCTTGATTGTGAAGTCCAGGGCGATCTGGAGGATGCAGGGATCCACGTCCTCGGTCAGATAGCAGCTCAGTCTGAAGATCGGCATCTTGCCGTTCTTCAGGGAAAGCGGATAGACCTTTGCGGCATCGTCCAGAGGATACCAGGAGACGGCCTTGTGGGCATAGAAGCCTCCGAGGTTCTCGCTGGAGAGGCGCTTCATCGCAGTATCAAGATCCAGTCCGCGTTCGGTCAGGCAGAGAAGGGCGCTTTTGGCATCCCCGATAAGGAGTTTCGTCTCGGACGCACTCATGTCCACATGGTCCCTGTACTTCTTCAGAAAGGAGTCCACGTTGGCTTTGTCGGAGTCAGTGAGAGCTTTGTAGAACGATTCGAATCTCTTTTTTTCCTTCATATCTCGCCTGTCTCAAAACTACCACATGAGCTTCTGTTAAGTAAAGCCAGCCAGGTCGTTCCGGCCTTTCTGATGCTCATTGCTATCCACAGCGGCAGAAGCCTCACGACCTTCCTGATTCCCGCTTTCCCGCCGCGTGCCCTGTAGGCCTGGTCCAGATGGGACCAGGTCAGGAAGATGGATGGCAGAAAGCTCAGAAACAGGGCGAAGGAGCCCGAAATGACCATTGAAGAGTGGCCGAACGTGATCGCTTTTTCCGCAGCCATCAGGGACTCACGGATCTGGAAGGTGCTCGTGGTTCTGAAGAAGACGGATGTCACCTCCATTGCACACAGAAGTCTGAGAATCAGGGCGATCGTCTCGTCCCTTATCGCCCTGTCCGTGGTTCCGAAGAAGAAAAAGGACATAAGGTCTATGACACAGAGCATGAAGCAGTACCAGATTATAGGCCTCAGGTCCCTGAGAAAGAATGAAATCGGTATCCTGGCAAGAAGGACCATCAGCAGGGATGCTCCCATTACGGAGAGACAGACCCAGAGCGGGGTGAGGCTCACAGTGATGGGGATGGCGAACAGAAGGATGATCTTCAGTCCAGCCGGGAGTCTGTGGACAGGGGAGTTTCTTTTGACGTACGAGAAAAGACCCTGCATCCTACCTCCAGACCAGCGTCCTGTAATCGACGTCCTTTCCGGGATTCCTGATTCCCCATTTGCCGAGATCGTATGACAGGGCCTTCTGGGGCTCGCAGTCAAGGACGAGCCTTCCCTGATGAAGGACGATGAACCTCTGTGCAAGCCCCAGGCATTTTTCAAGCTCATGTGTCAGGATGATGATCGTCATGCCGCTGTCCTTGAGCTCCTCCATCATCGCGTTGACGGAGATCACTCCGGGATAGTCCAGATTGGAGTAGGGTTCGTCAAGGATTATCGTCTTTCTGCCCAGGGCCATGACCGAGGCCAGGGCCAGTCTTCTCTTCTCTCCGCCGGACAGAAAGTGTGCCGGGCTGTCCGCCTTGTTCTCAAGGCCGACCTTCTTCAGGGCCTCTCCGGCAAGCCTTCTTGCACGGTCCTTCTTCATTCCCGTATTGGATAGTCCGAAGAGAACGTCCTCAAGCGGGGTGTCGGCCAGAATCTGTGCATCTGCGTCCTGGAAGACAAGGCCCATGGGCTCTGTCACCTGGACCACGCCGCGGGTGGGTTTCTCAAGACCGGCCAGGATCTTCATCAGAAGACTCTTCCCCGAGCCGTTCTCACCGGCCAGGACCACGGTCTGGCCCTCGTTGATCGTCAGGCTCACGTCGTCCAGCGCCTTGAGCACCGAACCGTCCGGCTTTTTGAAGTATCTGCAGATTCCGTCGGCCCTGATCATACGTCCTCCTTGAAGTCGCCTTCCTCATCGCCGAAGACCATCTGTGCCACTGTCCTTCTCAGTGGACGTGCAATCAGAACTCCCAGGACCATCTTCAGGGCATCGCCTGGAAGATAGGGGAGAACGCACATTGCCATGGTCTCGCCGAACGTCTTGTCCAGGGACCTCATGAAGTGGATGACCCCCGGGATGTACATGACAACGTAGGCCGGAAGCGAGGCTAGGATGATCCTGACAAGGCGGATGTCGCGCCCCGTGCGCGGTTTTCCTGCCACAAGGCCTGCGGTGAGGGATGCAAGAGCATAGCCGATGATGAAGCCGCCTGTGGGTCCCATGAGCTTTGCCAGACCTCCGGTTCCTCCGTTGAATACGGGGAGGCCCAGAAGACCTGCGGTCACGAAGAAAGCTGTGGACGCCGTACCAAGACCCGGACCCAGAATCAGGCCGCTTAGGACGGTCATCATGTTCTGGAGCACTATGGGAATCGGGGTCCCCGGAAGGGGGAATGACAAAAAGCCGCTGGCGGCCGAAAGCGCGGCGAAAAGCGCCGTGAAGACCATACCCTTGGCAATGTTCTTTCTCATGCCGCAGATGATAGCAGAAACGGCGTTTTTTTAGTAGTATCGGTACCCATGAAGAAAAAAGAGCTCACGGAGAAACAGCAGAGGACCATCAGGATCGCCGCATTCGCCACGACAGTGGTGCTTATGGTCCTGGCCATCGTCCTCGTGGGCATCCCGCTTGTGAAGTTTCTCAGAGAACCGGACCTGTTCCGCGCCTGGGTCAGAGAGCGCGGCTTCTGGGGCAAGGTTGCCTTCGTGGGCATGGAGGTCTTCAAGGTAGTCCTGGTCTTTTTGCCGGGCGAGCCGTTCGAGCTTGCCGCAGGCTATGCGTTCGGAGCCTGGGAGGGTCTTCTTCTGTGCATGACCGGAATCACAATCGGAAGCATCACCGTCTTTCTTCTTGTCAGGCGCTTCGGACGCTCAATTGTGGCCATCTTCTTCAAGAAGGAGCAGGTCGATTCCATGCGCTTTCTCAAATCCTCCAAAAAGCGCAACATCATCCTGTCGGTCATCTACATGCTCCCCGGAACTCCCAAGGACTTTCTGAACTACTACGCAGGTCTGACGGACATAAGCATCAAAGTCTGGCTTCTGGTCTGCTCCGTGGGTCGCATTCCGTCCATCATCACATCGACGCTGACCGGAAACGCCTTCGTTGAGAGGAAGTACTTCTTGGCCGTGGCCATCACCGGCGGAACCTTCATAGTCGGTGCCATAGGACTTCTGATCTACAACCGCAAGGTCAGGGTCAAGAACGCTGAAGCCGATTCCAAGGCCGCCGAGGCTTCCGAGTCAGACGCTTTTCAGGAGTAATCTTTTATCTTATAATCCTATCCATGACACACGGTTTCATAAAAACTGCCACGGCAAGTCCTTCCGTCAAGGTCGCGGACTGCAGGTACAATGCTGACAGGATCCTCACCCTGGTCAGGAAAGCCCACGAGGAGGGGGTTCACCTTCTGGTTCTCCCCGAGCTCTGCATAACAGGTTACACATGCCAGGACCTCTTCCATCAGCAGGCCCTGATTCAGAGCGCCCAGGAGAACGCCGTACGCGTGGCCTCCAAGGTCCCGCGCAACATGGTCGTGGTCTTCGGCGCCCCCGTTGAGCTGAGGGGCAAGCTTCACAACTGCGCTATCGTGGCCACTGCCGGACGTGTTCTGGGAATTGTGCCCAAGATCAACATCCCCGACTACTGCGAGTACTATGAGAGCAGGTGGTTCTCACCGTCGCTTCCCAATGCAGAGACGGTCGAGTTCGGAGACCAGCAGGTCCTGATGGGCCCCAAGCTGATCTTCACATGCAACCAGCTGCCCGTGTTCCGCCTTGCCTGCGAGGTCTGCGAGGACCTCTGGGTACCCAATCCGCCCAGCGTCAACCACGCCATCAACGGAGCCACCGTCATTGCCAACGTCAGCGCAAGCGACGAGTTCGCCGGAAAGGCAAGATACAGATACAACCTCATCGAGGGCCAGAGCGCAAGGCTGATCTGCGCCTACGTCTACGCCGACACGGGCGAGGGCGAGAGCACGACCGATCTGGTTTTCTCAGGCAACAACCAGATCTGCGAGAACGGCATCACTCTGGCCTCGTCCGTCGGAAAGAGCGACGAGCTTCTGATGACGGAGCTGGACCTTGAGCACCTGGAGCACGACAGAAGGCTGCGCAACACCTTCGTCACCACCAACGACAAAGAGTACAGGTACATCGGATTCGACATAGAGCTTGGCGAGACATCGCTCTCACGCAAGGTGGACAGCATGCCCTTCGTGCCGCAGGACAGAAGGGAAGTGGTCCAGAGGTCCGAGGAGATAATCAACCTCCAGTGCATGGGCCTGAAGCAGAGGCTGAAGCACATCAACTGCTCGAAGGCAGTCATCGGAATCTCAGGCGGCCTGGACTCCACGCTGGCGCTTCTGGTCACCGTCAGGACGTTCGACATGCTGGGTCTGGACAGAAGCGGAATCATCTGCGTCACCATGCCCTGCTTCGGAACCACGCAGAGGACCAAGACCAACGCCATGGCCATGGTGGAGCGCCTTGGATGCACTCTGAAGGTCGTGGACATCCGCGATGCCGTCATGCAGCATTTCAAGGACATCGGCCAGGATCCGGATACTTACGACGTCACGTTCGAGAACGCCCAGGCAAGGGAGAGGACCCAGGTCCTGATGGACATTGCCAACATGGTCAACGGAATCGTCATCGGAACGGGTGACCTGTCGGAGCTGGCTCTGGGATGGGCCACATACAACGGGGACCACATGTCGATGTACGGGGTGAACGCCTCCGTGCCCAAGACGCTCGTGCGCCATCTGGTCAGGCACTTTGCCGACACCACGGACGACAGGGAGCTTTCTGAGATCCTCATCTCGGTCATAGGCACCCCGATAAGCCCGGAGCTGGTGCCCGGAAAGCAGGAGACCGAGGACCTTGTGGGGCCGTACGAGCTTCACGATTTCTTCCTCTACCACATCATCCGCTGGGGAAGCTCCCCGTCCAAGGTCTATCGTCTTGCACGCTATGCCTTTGCAGGCCGCTACGACGATGCGACGGTGCTGAAGTGGCTGAGGAACTTCTACAGGCGTTTCTTCGCCCAGCAGTTCAAGAGATCCTGTCTTCCCGACGGACCCAAGATCGGATCCGTATCTCTTTCTCCCAGAGGGGATTGGAAGATGCCCAGCGATGCCTGCGTGAAGGTCTGGCAGGACGAGCTTGAGAACTCTTTGGAGTGATTTTGTAACATTTGACTTCACTAATTGTTTGTGCTAGTGTTCGAATTGTAACAACAGACACCATTTGCCCTCAGGGCATAAGGAGATTTGAAAATGAAAAAGATCATTATCGCACTGCTCATCGCCATGATCGTTCCCTGCTGCGTCTTCGCTGCAAGAGGAACATTTGACTTCACCCTCGGAGTCGCCGCATCCTCAACATATTCGATCGGCGGCGTCGCAGAGACAGGTGTCAAGGACTTCTCCGCCGACAAGCTCAGCTTCGGCGCAGATGCAGAGCTCAAGCTCGCTTTCGTCGCAGTCGACGGAACAGTGATGTACGCTCCCGAGCTGAAGAACCTCTACGGAACAGTCTCAGCCAGCGTCGCACTGGACATCTTCTTCCTCAGAGTGAAGGCCGGTCTCGGATATGAGTACCACTACAACTTCACCGAGAATCAGTTCGATTTCGGTAACGCAAGCGGATCCGTCACAGAGTTCGCAGACTTCAAGAAGGCCTGCTTCGACGTCAAGGTCGGAGTCGATGTGCTTCTCGGCAACCTGACACTCGGTGCATTCGCATCACTTCCCACCGCAACATCCATCGATAACAAGGCATGGGGTGACCTGTTCGCCAGCATCAAGGAGAACTGGAAGTCAGCTCAGCTCGGAATGGTTGTGGGAATTTCACTCATCTGATAATGATCAGGGCATAAAAAAGAAGACGCTGCACGGCTTTCGTGCAGCGTTTTTTTATGTTAAAATGGAGCCATGGCAAAAGGTGTTCGAAAGTTTACCAGTTTCCTCTGGGCACTGCTCATTGCGATACTGAGTTTCTTCATCATTTTCATCTTCTTCCCGGATGTCTCGAACCGCTTCTTCGGCGTCAGCGTCAAGGGTGAGGATATCCGCAAGGCGGTCGAGGAAGTCTCCGGATCTGTCGGCGACGCCGTGACCCAGGTCGTGACAGAGACCGCGGACACCATCACAGAGAAGATCGTCACCAACGGATTGTGATGTCAGACAATAAAAAGAGAATCTTCATAGTCGACGGCTACGGCCAGATCTACCGTTCCTATTTCGCATTCATGAACAACCCCCTGAGAGACAGGGAGGGCAACAACGTCTCGGCCGTGTTCGGTTTCTTCAACACCGTCATGAGCCTTGTGCGCCAGTACGGTCCAGACTACCTCGTCGTGGCCATGGACAGCAGGGGCAAGACGTTCAGGCACGAGATGTACGACCAGTACAAGGCCAACCGTGAGAAGGCCCCCGAGGACCTCCATTCGCAGGTTCCCGTCATAGAATCGTTTCTGGACGGCATGGGAATCTGCCACTTCGAACACCAGGGCATGGAGGCCGACGACATAATCGCCACCATCGCAAAGCGCGCCTCAACGGACAGGATCGAGACCGTCATGGTCACAGGCGACAAGGACCTTCTTCAGCTTGTCAGGGACGACGTCTTCGCACTCAGGCCCCCGCGCAAGGGTGAGAAGGAGTACCGCCTCTGCGGAGCCCCCGAGGTCTTGGAGATCTTCGGCGTCAGGCCGGACCAGATCGTCGACTACCTGACCATCCTGGGCGACTCGTCCGACAACGTGCCCGGAATCGACGGAATAGGCGAGAAGGGCGCCGTGAAGCTTCTCTCAGAATACGGGACGCTGGACAACGTCTACTCCAACATCGCCTCCCTCTCAAAGGGCGTGGCCTCCAAGCTCGAGGCCGCCAGGGACCACATAGACCTCTCACGCACACTGGTCATGCTCAAGGACGATGTCTTTGACGAGAGCGAAATCGACTTCTCATCTTATTCCGTCTCATCCATCGACTGGACAAAGGGCGTGGAGCTTTTCAGGAAGATGGGCTCGGAGACCCTGGCCAAGGCCGCACAGCGTCTGGTCCCGGCCTCGCAGTTCAGCCTCGAGGCTCAGACTGAGGAAAAAGAGATGGAACCCGGGAAGGTCCAGGCCGTTGTGAGCGAGAAGGGAACATCGGAGCTGGAGGGTCTTCTTTCACAGATTCCCGACACAGCGAAGGTTGCCGTGTACCTTGGTCTTTCCGACGAGGACGACATGAAGGCCAGAATCCTGAATGTGGACATCTGTGCAAAGGAAGGCGAGGTCCACAGGTTCAAGGCAGACGACGCTCTGTTCCCCGTTCTTTCAAAGCACCTTCCTCGGTTCTCCCTTGCCGGGCAGAACCTCAAGAGCATCATCAAGGTCCTGGGACGCTACGGGGTCCGGGGCCTTAAGCCGTGCTCGGACACCATGATCGCATCCTGGCTTCTGAACACCTCGCTGACAAGATTCCCCAGGGAGGACTGTAGCGAAAGCTTCTCAGAGAGTGCCTCCCGGGAGAAGGAACTTGAGAAAAAAGGCCTCATCGGCATCTACCGGGACATGGAGATGCCCCTGATATCTGTCCTGAGCGACATGGAGAGCCGGGGAATCGCACTGAGGACAGAGACTCTGTCTCAGTTCGGCGATGAGCTTGAGAAGAAGGTCGACGACATCCAGAACGACATCTACAGCCTCTGCGGAAAGAGCTTCAACCTCAACTCGCCAAAGCAGCTTCAGGAGGTCCTTTTCGTGGACCGCAACCTGCCCACGGGAAAGAAGGTGAAGCAGGGATTTTCCACCGATTCTGACATACTGGAGTATCTTGCCGAGACGACGGAGGACCCGGTGCCGGCCATGATTCTGCGCTACAGGGCCATGAGCAAGCTTTTAAGCACATACGTCAGGACGCTGCCTCTTCTGATCGACCCGGAGACGGGCAGGATCCACACCACGTTCCTTCAGACGGGAACGGCCACGGGAAGGCTTTCAAGCAAGAACCCGAACCTTCAGAACATCCCCGTCCGCACGGAGGAGGGACGCAGGATCAGAGATGCTTTTGTTCCTCAGAAGGGCTGTCTTCTGATGAGCGCCGACTACTCGCAGATCGAGCTTGTGGTCCTTGCCCACATCACGGGAGATGTGAACCTCAGAAACGCCTTCATAAACGGAAGCGACATCCACCGGGAGACTGCGGCCCTGATCCACGGGGTCTTCCCCGAGATGGTCACGCCCCAGCAGAGAAGGACGGCCAAGGCCATCAACTTCGGCATCATGTACGGCATGTCCCCGTTCAGGCTCTCCAACGAGATCAACGTGAGCGTCAAGGAGGCCAAGGAGTTCATAGACCGCTACTTCGAGCAGTACAGCTCCGTGGCATCGTTCATCGAAAAGACCCATGAGCAGGCCCGCACGGACGGCTTTGTCCGCACGGAGATGGGCCACATCAGATACATCCCGGAGATCAACAGCTCCAACAAGACGGTAAGAAGCGCAGCCGAGCGCGTTGCGGTGAACACCGTCATCCAGGGGACTGCTGCCGAGATAATGAAGAAGGCGATGCTCTCTCTGCATGAGCAGATTGCAAAGGCGGGCCTCAAGTCCAGACTCCTTCTCCAGGTGCACGACGAGGTTATCTTCGAGGTGCCAGAGGACGAGAAGGACAGGATGGAGAAGCTTGTCGGAGAGTGCATGGAGAATGCCTACAAGCTCAGCGTGCCGCTCAGAGTGAGCATCGAATTCGGAAAGAGCTGGGGGGAGATGCACTGATGGTCATAGGACTTGTCGGAAAAAGCTGCGCCGGAAAGAACTACGTCGGAGACATCATCAAGGAGACCGGAGTCGAGATCTGGGACCTGGACGAGGTTGCCCATGACGGTCTTGAGGCCAATGCCGATGCCATCAGAAAGGCCTTCGGAGACAATGTCGTCACATGCAAGGGCAAAAAGGTCGCAGTGGACCGCAAGGCCATAAGCGCCGTTGTCTTCAGCAGGCCTGAGAAGCTCAGGGAGCTTGAGGGCATCCTCTATCCCTGGCTTGAGAAAAAGGCCAGGGCCTGGATCGCAGACCACCCCAAGGATGTCCTGATTCTCAACGGAGCCCTTCTGTACAGGTCGGGCTTCAACAGGATGTGCGACTGCGTAATCTATGTGGACGCACCCTACGAGGTCAGGGCCAAGAGGGCGATGGAGCGCGACGGAATCACCGAAGAGGAGTTCAGAAAGCGCGAGGCCTCTCAGGCCGATGTGGATTACCGCGTCGTTGACTACGGGGTTCCGGTGCACGTGGTGCACTCCGGAGGCGACAATGACGATGTTCGTCGACAGGTCTTTAACATATGTGATAAACTCGGTATAGTAGGAAATGCGAAACTGACCGGGAGGTCATCCAAGTGAAGAAGAACAAACTGATTCTGCTGACTATACTTATCATACTGGTTCTCTACTGCGGTGCCGTGATTTTCGTCACCAAGCCCAGTTCGTTCGCATACAACGCACTGTTCGGCAAGCTTGACAGCAAGGTCACGACCACGCCCGTACAGCAGAGTTCTACGACCCAGACGACCGTAGCCGCCCCTGCCGCCCAGATCGATACGGAGGCCCTGAAGGCCGAGGTCCAGGCTGCCGCCGAGAAGGCTGCAAGAGAGATCGTCGAAGCTGCCGTCAAGGACATGCGTGAGAGCATCATCAAGTCCACAGACGGTCTTGCCGACGAGGTTGCCGTCAAGGTCATGCAGGAGCTTTCCGAGCGTGAGGGCGAGTTCGCAGACAGACTCTACGTCAAGTACGGCGACGAGCTGGTCGAGATGGTGACGCAGAACGTGCTCAGTGCCATCAAGGCCCAGGAAGAGGATATCCCCGTGGTCATCACACCTGCCCAGTACGAGACTCAGAGGCAGGCCATCAGGGACAAGGAGATTGCAGATCTTCTTGGACAGCTCAGCGAAGAATAATTACGGTCAGACCGAGGGGTCCTGAACCTCTCTGGTTCCGCCTTCAGGGGTCCTGAACAGCCAGGACCCTTTTTCTTTGTCCGCCTCGCGGATTATGTAGCTTCCGCACAGCGGAACCTTGCCGCCTCCGTCGGGAAGGTCGGCCGTGTAGTTGGGCATTGCAAGGCCCGACAGTCTTCTTCTCAGTTTCTTCTCAATCTCAAGGCCGCGCCTGAGGGGCACGCGGAAATCGGATGTTCCGCTGACCATGTCGCCCTGGAAGAGGTAGTAGGGCTTGATCCTGTTGAAAAGAAGTGTGTTGCAAAGCTCCTCGAGGGTATCGGGATCGTCGTTTACGCCGCGAAGGAGTACGCTCTGGTTCATGGCCGGGATTCCGGCGTCCACGAAGAGGGAGACCGCCCTGATGCTTTCGGGTGTGATCTCGCGGGGGTGGTTGAACTGAGTCAGGAGGTAGAACGGCGCGCTGTCGTGCCTTCTGAACATCGAAATCAGGTTTTCATCGATCCTGGAGGGTTCGGAGACGGGATAGCGCGTGCATATGCGGATGATCAGCCTGGGATTGGCTTTTCTGAAGGCCGTGACCATGTAGTCCAGGCGGCTGTCGGAGAGAGTGAGCGGGTCGCCTCCGGTAAGAAGCATCTCGCGGACCTCCGGATGGTCCTTGATGTATGAAGCGCACTGCAGGATCTCGGCATCCGTGGCTCCGCCCTCCATGTTGCCCGTGAAGCGGCGTCTGAAGCAGTGGCGGCAGTACATGGGACAGATGTCGGTGGACAAAAAGGCTATGCGGTTGGCGTACCTGTGGATGATTCTGCTTCCGTGGCTGTGGACCACCTCGTGAAGTGGGTCCTCCGATTCGGAGACCAGGCTTGTGTTCTCACGGCAGGTGGGAACGACCTGGCGCCTCAGGGGGTCGGAAGGGTCGTCCTTTCTGATGAGGGACAGGTAGTGGTCGGTGATTCTCAGAGGCACGCTGACGGGGCTTTCCTTCCATGAAAGCTCCTCCTGCGTGAGATCAAGGTGTTGTGCAAGTTCCTTAAGACTTGTTACCGGCATGACGGTCCTCTGATAAAAATTAAGGCTGTCGCTTGAGCAACAGCCTGAAATCGGATCTTCTGAGAATCAGCTGTTGACTCTCTCGAGATACTCCTTCGTCTCCGTGTTGACGCGGATCTTCTCACCCTGCTTGATGAAGATGGGAACTCTGACGCGCAGTCCGGTCTCGGTGGTGACGAACTTGGTTGCACCCTGGACGGTGTCGCCCTTGATGGCCTCTTCGGCCTCGGCAACGAGGTAGACGACCTTGGAGGGGATCTGGATGTCGAGGATCTCATCGTTGTAGACGGTGCACCTGTAGGTCTCGCCGTCCTTCATGAGAAGCTCGTAGCCCTCGAAGTTGGCCATGGGGACCTCGAACTGGTCGTATGTGTCGACGTTCATCATGTGGAAGTTCTCACCGTCGTTGTACATGTACTGGTAGTCCATCTGCTCGACGTTGATGTCCTCGACGCTGTCCTGGCTCTTGATGGTCTCCTGAAGGACCTGTCCGGTCGTGGGGCTCTTGAGCTTGAGTCTGACGAAAGCGGAACCCTTACCGGGGTTCACGAACTCACGCTCGACGCAAATGAAGGGAGCTCCCTTGATTAAAAGTGCGGTGCCTTTGTCTATCTGTCCGGCTTTGATCATTGAATTCACCTCTTGTGAAACAGCATTAAAGTTTTAGCGGGTGTTATGTTAGCACTTCTGACGCACATTGTGCAAGAGCGCGACATGGCCCTCTCAGAGGCCCAGCATGCGTGAGAAGGGGAAGAGAAGGACGCTGTCTATGTCACTTGCCCCGGTCTCCGTCATCAGCAGTCTGTCCAGGCCTATGGCAACGCCCGAGCACCTGGGGAAGTTCGCGAAGATGTCGCAGAAGCTCTCATCCACATCGGGGATGGTCTTGCCGTTGTTGCTTCGAAGCGAGAGAAGCTTCTGGTACTCGCGCCTGTAGTAGTCGCGTGCAATGTCCTCGTCGTCCTCCTCGAAGTAGCAGTTGGCCACCTCAAGGCCGTTGATGTAGAGTTCCCAGCGGCGTCTGTAGTTGCCCTGAACCTTGGCAAGGCACTCGATCTGCTTCGGGTAGTCGGTCAGGCACACGGGGTGGTCGGTGGGAAGGGCTGTCTCGACGAAGTTGATGAAGATGCGGTTGAACGTGTCGTCCCAGGGCTCGGGTCCGGGAACGGGAAGGCCCAGCTTCTCAGCTGCTGCCCTGAGGTCCCTGGGGTTCTGAAGTGAATCCAGGTCCAGGCCGGTGTATTTCAATACCGCCTCGCGGACGGTGAGGATCTCGAACGGCCTTAAGACCGATTCGGGGCAGTTCTCAAGAGCCGTCTTTCTGATCATCTCCTCTGTCAGGGCAATGGAGTCCTTCTCGTCGAAGCCGATGGTGTAGTACTCCAGCATGGTGAACTCGGGGTTGTGGGTGCGTCCCAGCTGCTCGCAGTTTCTGAAGCACTTGGAGATCTCAAAGACCGAGACGGGGTTCTCTGCCAGGAACTTCTTTATGAAGATCTCCGGCGAGGGGATCATGTACATCTCATGGGTGACGGAGAACTCGTTGGAGAACAGACTTGCAAAGTCGTCGATCGTGGCCTCGGGGATGAGGTCGGGCGAGAGGGTCGGGGTCTCCAGTTCCAGATAGCCCCTGTCGGTGAAGAAGGAGCGGATGTTGGAGTATAGTAGGCTTCTGTCTTTGGCTGCGCGGATGTCCATGTGGGAATCTTAACCAATTGCCGTCTCGTTGAAAAGTAAGCTATACTGTCTGCCATGAACCGGTACGACACGAAAGACTGCATTTTCGCACTTGCAACGGCATGGGGCAAAGGCGCCATAGCCGTGGTGCGCGTAAGCGGAGACGGTTGTATCGGCATCCTGGACGGGGCCGTTTTGAAAAGGCGTTCCTTCAAGGGTCTTTCGGACGTTGAGACGAACAAGGCAGTCTACTGCACGCTGGTCGATCCCTCCGATTCAAAGCCCGTAGACGATGTGGTTGTGACCCTGTTCAGAGACGGTCACGGCTACACCGGCGAGGAGGCTCTGGAGATCTCCTGCCACGGCGGTGTCCAGGTCGTCAGCTCAGTCCTTTCCTTAATGGCATCACTCGGTTTCAGACAGGCCCTTCCCGGTGAGTTCACCCTCAGGGCGTTTCTGCACGGCAAGATGGACCTCACCCGGGCCGAGGCCGTGAACGAGATGATCAACGCCCAGGGTTCGGTTGGCCGCAGCATGGCCCTGAGGCGCCTCAACGGTGCGCTTTTCAGGAGAATCGAGGAGATCAAGGCCACCGTTGCCCGCATGATGAGCATAGTCGAGGTCCAGCTGGACTACTCCGAGGACGAGGTGGGCGAGGACCTGACCTTTCCCATGGGCGAGCTTGATTCTGCCATAGAGGCTCTGGGAACCATCAGGGACTCGTACAGCACCGGACGGCTTTACTCGCAGGGTGCCAGAATCGTTCTGGCAGGACCCTCCAACGCCGGCAAGAGCTCTCTTTTCAACTACTTCCTCAAGGAGGACAGGTCCATCGTAAGCCCTGTCAAGGGGACGACACGCGACTTCATCGAGGCCATGTGCACCATAGGCGGCATCCCCGTCAGGCTCTTCGACACGGCAGGCTTCCGGGACTTCTCATCCGGCGAGATAGAGGACGAGGGCATGCGCCGCTCGCGGAATCTTGTGGACAGCGCCGACCTTATCATCTACCTTGTCGATTCATCGGAACTGATCGAGATAGACGAGTCGGTCACATCCGACCCCAGGTGCATACCGGTTCTGAACAAGACGGACATAAAGAACGTGGACATGGACGGCTTTCTGAAGCTCTCCGTCGCCACGGGCTACGGCTTTGACTCTCTGTGCAAGGCCATAGAGGCCAAGCTCAGGGAGGGCCTGGTGCTGGCAGACGACAGTGCCCTTGTCATTGAGAGCGAAAGGCAGAAGGAGCTTCTTGGCCGTGCAGCCTCATCGCTTTCGGCGGTAAAAACGGCGGTTTCAGAGGACCTTCCCCTGGACATCGTCTCCATGGACATCCAGGAGGCCCTTGAGGCTCTGGGCGAGCTGACCGGCGAGGTCACCACGGACGACATCCTGGACAGGATCTTCGGATCCTTCTGCGTGGGGAAGTGACATGGACTACGATCTGATAGTCGTCGGCGGAGGCCATGCCGGAATCGAGGCTTGTCTTGCAGGGGCAAGAATCGGTTTCAAAACCCTTCTTGTGACCCAGAGCCTCGATGCCATAGGACGTCTTTCCTGCAACCCCGCAGTCGGAGGCCTTGCAAAGGGCAACCTGGTGCGCGAAGTGGATGCCTTGGGCGGTCAGATGGGTCTTCTGATAGACGCCACCATGATACAGTTCCGCATCCTCAACAGAAGGCGCGGCCCTGCCGTGCAGGCTCCAAGGGCCCAGGCGGACAAGTTCTCCTATTCACGCCTTGCCAAGGAGACTCTGGAAGCCCAGCCGAACCTTGAGCTTTTCATGGACACCGTCACGGACATCCTCACAGAGGGCGACACCCACCGTGCCTGCGGGGTCCTGACCCAGAGGGGAATCAAAATCACATCGCGCACCGTGGTCCTGACCACGGGAACCTTCATGGAGGGGCGCATCTTCATAGGCGAGTATGACCACAGCGCCGGAAGACTCGGGGAGGAGGCCGCCATAGGACTCGGAACCGCCCTGAGGGAGAAGGGCTTTACCGTCGGAAGGCTGAAGACCGGAACCCCTGCCAGAGTGGACAGGAACTCTCTGGACTTCTCGAAGATGGAGCGCCAGGACGGAGATGAGGAGGTCATCCCGTTCAGCTTCATGCATGACAGTGTGGAGCGCCCGGCCGTCCCGTGCTGGATTACGTTCACCAACGAGAAGACCCACACGATAATCAGAAACAACATGCACCGCTCTCCGCTATACGGCGGAAAGATAGTGGGAAAGGGACCCAGGTACTGCCCCTCGATCGAGGACAAGGTTGTCAGGTTCCCCGACCGCGACAGACACCAGATCTTCGTAGAGCCGGAGGGCCTGGGAACCTGCGAGATGTATCTCAACGGCCTTTCCACCTCGCTTCCCGAGGATGTTCAGCTGGATTTCATCCACTCGATCGAGGGCCTTGAGAACGCCCGTGTCATGAGACCGGCCTATGCCGTTGAGTACGACTACATCGACCCGATCCAGCTCAAGCCGTCGCTTGAGTCCAAGCTTATGGAGAACCTCTTCATCGCAGGCCAGACGAACGGAACCAGCGGATACGAGGAGGCGGCCTGCCAGGGACTCATGGCAGGAATCAATGCCTGTCAGAAGATGAAGGGCGAGCAGCCTCTGGTCCTGAACAGGACGGAGTCCTACATCGGAGTTCTTATCGACGACCTTGTGACCATGGGCACCAAGGAGCCCTACAGGATGTTCACAAGCCGCGCCGAGTACAGGCTGAACCTCAGACATGACACTGCAGACGAAAGGCTGACGGAGAAGGGCCACGAGGTGGGACTTGCCACCGACGAGAGGCTGGACATGCTCAGGAAGAAGATGCAGAGCATCGAGAGCCTTCAGGACCTGGTCAGAAGCAGAGGCTTCGGCGGAAGGAACGCCCTTGAGGCTCTCAAGAGTCCGGAGGTCACGATGGAGGAGCTGGCCACAACCATTCCCGAGATCAACCTCTATCCCTCGGGCGTCCGCATGGCCCTTGAGCTGAAGGTCAAATACGACGGCTACATCAAGAGACAGGACAGGCAGGTGGACAGGTTCTCCAAGCTGGAGGGAATAACGATTCCCGAGGACTTCGACTACGACTCCGTCCAGGGAATAAGTACTGAAGCACGCGAGAAGTTCAAGGCCGTAAGGCCTCTTTCCGTGGGCCAGGCATCCAGAATCAGCGGAGTTCGCACAAGCGACATCACCGTTCTTCTCGTCTATCTGAGGAAGTGAACATGGACGCAGTACTTCTGAAGCTACTTACCGACGGAATAAACAGAATCGACAGTTCCCTATGCACCGACGGGACGGTGAAACGGCTCTCGAGGCTGTATGACGAAATCTCTCTTTTCAATCCCCAGTACGGCCTGGTCAATGCGGAGGGTAGGGACCTTGTTATCCGCCACATCCTTGACTGCCTTGCCCCCTGGCCCCTGATCAGGGAATCTTCTGGCGAGGGATGCCTCAGGATGGCCGATCTTGGCTCCGGTGCCGGACTTCCGGGTCTGGTTCTTGCATCGGTGGCAAAGGACTGGGAGATAAGCCTTGTGGAGAGGATGGGGCGCCGTGCCGGATTTCTCAGAAACACATGCGCCGTCATGGGTCTGAGCAAGAGTGTACAGGTGGTTCAGAAGGACCTTTCGGAGGTCCGAGAGACCTATGATGTCATAACTTTCAGGGCATTCAGGCAGTTCAAGGACATTGTTTCGGATCTTGACAGGATCCTTGCACCGGGCGGGAAGATCTTCGCCTACAAGAGCTCGGAGGAGAACATCCGAAGCGAGACGGAGGTCCTTGAGTCGTATACCGGTTGCACCTTCGGAACCGTAATCCGGGATTATGACGTACCCATGCTGGATGCAAGGCGCTGCCTGATGGTCATCTCAAAAAGAAACTGACTTATTATCCCAAGTATAATGACACTTCATGGTCAAAGTGTTAGAATGTCGGCTATGGGAAAAAAACGCAGGACCAATCCGATAATGGCACTTCTGACGACGGTCATAGCCTTAGTCGTCATTCTGGTCGGCATCTTTCCCTATCTGGGCCTCAGGGAGGGTTCCTTCCTGTATGCAGTTCTGGGTCCGCTCTACAGAATCGTCGACAGCCACATCAACTTCTTCGCATCGGAGACTCTCAGGCCGTTCGGTCTTGTCCCGGTCGTGCTATTCTGTCTGCTCAACGTCATTCTGGCCTTCATGGGATCCGGCCTGATCGCCTTTCTGCTCAGGTGCGTTGCCTTCTATTCCGTCTACCTCATCGGAACCTTCATCCAGGGACGCCCGGCCGTCTTTGCAGCAACAACTCTTTTCCCGGCGTTCTATCCTTTCGTGGCCATGGGAACGTTCGTCCTGAGCATCCTTCTTCTGATGCTGGTCTCAAGAATCAGACGGGGCGCGAAGGCACAGGTGCAGAAGCCCGAAACAGAAGAGCCCGTACAGCAGAGTCCGGTGCTTTACGAAGAGTCACAGCAGTCCGAGGAGGAAAAGTCCGAGCCTGAGGTGCGTGAGGAGTCCTTCTCACTGCCCGTCTACGAGGCGGACCCCCAGAAGTCAAAGAAGGCTCTGGGAAGCCTCACCGATGTGAAGATCCCCGAGTTCCAGTCGTTCTCCAACTTCCTCTCATCCTCGTCCGTCTCATCGGTGGACAGGGGAGTGTACGACGTAGCCGAGCGCGAGGCCCGCATCAAGGCCGAGGAGCAGCAGCGCCGCGATGCCGAGACCGAGAGGCTCAGAAGGATCGCCGAGGAAGAGGCCAGGGCGAGGATCCAGGCGGAGGAGGAGCGTCAGAGGCTTCAGAACATGTTCAAGCCGCGCAACCTTCTCAAGCGTCTTGGAGAGGATGCCCAGGTTGAGAAGAACTTCCCGAGTTTCACCAACCAGGCCCCGCCGATGGACTTCGGCATGCCCGAGCCGGAGGAGGAAGAGGAGAAGCCCATCTCCATTCAGACCGTTCCCGTCTCGGCCGGAGTCAGCACTCCGCTTTCGGACATCCCCGTCTCCCAGCAGATGCCGCAGATGCAGTCCATGCAGGACGACGATTTCCGCGCGCCGTCTTCATCCGTCTTCAGGGAGGCCACCGCACAGGCCGAGATGGACGAGCAGCTTGAGTCCAGAAGAAGACAGGCCGAATACGACAGAAAGCATCTTGAGGCGCTTCAGGAACTGGAGCGTCAGAGACAGCAGGCCGAAGAGGCCGCAAGAAAGGCCGAGGAGGAGCTTGCCAAGGCCAGAGAGGAGATGCTGAGGCAGCAGGAGCTTCTTGAGCAGGAGCGCCAGGCCAGACTCAAGCCCGAACCGGAGCCGGAGCCCGAGCCGGAAAGCGCAGCAGAGCCCGAGGAGGAGGGAATCTCCGACGAGGACATGGCGGCCAACGACGCCAAGAGCCAGAGCAAGGGTCCCGATCTGGACATGGTCAGCGGAGTTGCCGGCCTGAAGAGCTCCTACGGCGGAAACCCCTACCTTCTGGACAAGAAGAAATTCGAGTACAAGTTCCCGCCCGAGTCGCTTCTCAAGCACTACGAGATTTCTGCCAAGGTCTACGAGGACCTGGACAACGACCCCGACGGAAGGCTCATCGTCGAGACCTTCAGGGACTTCAGGATCGAGACCAGCCTGGTCGGCGTCCAGCACGGTCCTACGTTCACACTCTATGAGCTCACCCTGGCCAAGGGAATCAAGGTGACATCGGTTCTGGCCCTGTCGGAGAACATCGCCATGGTGCTGTCCGTCGAGGATGTCAGAATCCTGGCCCCGATTCCCGGAAAGCCCGCCATCGGAGTCGAGGTCCCGAACAAGAAGAGGGACATCATCGGATTCGATGTGATGATGCCGGCCCTGAAGGCCAAGTTCTACAAGATCCCCATGGTCCTTGGAAAGACCATCACCGGAGAGTCGATCGTCATCGATGTGACCAAGACCCCGCACCTGCTGGTCGCAGGAACCACCGGATCCGGAAAATCGGTCTGTATCAACGGCCTGATCTGCTCGGTCCTCTACACCAAGACACCCAAGGAAGTGAGGATGATCATGGTGGACCCCAAGATGGTCGAGCTTTCGCTCTACAACGGAATCCCGCACCTTCTGACCCCGGTCATCACCGAGCCCAAGAAGGCCCTCAAGGCCATGAACTTCGTTGTGGAGGAGATGGAGAGGCGTATGGCCCTGTTCTCCAGCATCGGAGCCAAGAAGATCGAGGAGTACAACGAGAAGATAGTGGAGAAGGGGCTTGCCCGCGTCAAGCTTCCCTACATCATGGTGATTATCGATGAGTTCGCCGACCTGATGCTCGCCGTAGGCAAGGAGGTCGAGACCTCGATCAAGAGGATCACCGCCGTCGCCAGATTCTGCGGAATCCATCTTGTTCTTGCGACGCAGAGACCGTCGTCAGATGTCATCACCGGTGTCATCAAGAGCAACATCCCCACGCAGATCGCGTTCGCCGTGTCCAACTCTACCAACAGCCGTATCATCATCGACCAGGTCGGTGCCGAGAAGCTTCTGGGACGCGGAGACATGCTTTACAACAATCCGGAGTCGAGACAGCCTGCGAGAATCCAGGGTGCCTTCATCGACCCGGAGATCGAGAGTATCGTCGAGTTCGTCAAGACACAGGGCGAGCCCGATTACATAGACGAGTCGTATTTCGAGGACGACGACGAGGACGAGGAGACCGAGGACGACGAGGCCGTCCAGGGCGGAGGTTCGGAGGACCTTTTCAGCAAGGCCTGGAAGATCGTGTCCGACCGCAACGAGGCCTCTGCCTCTTACCTGCAGCGCAAGCTGAGCATCGGCTACAACAGGGCGGCCAACCTCATCGAGCAGATGGAGGAGGCCGGCTACATAGGTCCCGCCAGAGGCTCCAAGCCGCGTGAGATCCTCAGGTACTACGGCTCCGACTGAGACAACCTTAAGGTAACGATATGAGATTTGATGAAATGAACCTGCACGCACAGGTTCTTGAAGGTACAAAGGCAGCCGGCTTCGAGTCATGCATGCCGGTGCAGGAAAAAGTGCTTCCAGTTTCGATCGGGGGAAGCGATGTGATGGTCCAGTCCAAGACGGGAAGCGGAAAGACCGCCGTCTTCGTCATTACGGTTCTGGAAAAGTATCTGCGAAACAGGGAGCAGGGCATAAGCTCGTCCGCCCTGATCGTCGCCCCCACCAGGGAGCTGGCCCAGCAGATATCCGAGGACGCACAGGTCCTCTGCTCCAAGGTCGAGGGCTTCCATATCGGAGTCTTCTACGGCGGAGTCGGTTATGAGCATCAGAGAAAACTCCTTCAGATGGGATGCGACATCTACGTCGGCACCCCCGGAAGGCTTCTGGAGTTCATGGACCACCGCGAGCTTGACCCCAAGAGGATAGACACCTTCATCCTGGACGAGGCCGACCGCATGTTTGACATGGGCTTCTTCCCCGACATCAAGAAGATGTTCCGTATGCTTCCCTCCAGCGAGAAGAGGCAGACCCTTCTGTTCTCCGCCACGCTCGAGATGCGTGTGCGCGAGCTAGCCTGGGAGTTCATGAACGAGCCTGTGGAGTTCGACCTTGAGCCGGACCACATCACGGTTGAGAATATCACGCAGGAGCTCTACCACGTGGCCAAGTCGGAGAAGTTCATGCTTCTTCTGCAGCTTCTGGCCGTGGAGAAACCCGAATACGCCCTGATGTTCACCAACAGCCGCCACATGGCCGAGGAGCTGTGCGCAAGGCTCAGATACAACGGCTACAACGCAGACTACCTGACCGGCGACCTGCCGCAGAGCCAGCGTCAGAAGGCCCTGGACAAGCTGAAGGAAGGAAAGACCACCATCCTTGTGGCAACAGATGTGGCCGCGCGCGGTCTTCAGATAGACGACCTTCCCCTTGTGGTGAACTACGACATCCCGGAGGACTACGAGAACTACGTCCACAGGATCGGAAGGACGGCAAGGGCCGGAAAGAGCGGCAAGGCCATTACGCTTGCCGACGAGGAGTTCGTCTACGGACTGGAGGCCATCGAGAAGTACATCAAGATGAAGATCCCCGTAATCTGGCCGGACAATCTTCCCGTCGTGGAGGACGAGTCACTGGGAAAGAGCTGGCGCATCCGCGAGGACAGGCGTGACAACCGCAGGCAGGGCCAGGGTCAGAGGAAGGCAAAGCCCCAGAACAAGGGACAGCAGAAGACATCCGGGAAACCAAGGTCGGAGCAGAAGGGCCACGACAAGAGCCGCGCCGCATCCGACAGGACCAATACCAAGAGCCTGGGAGCCATGAGCGAGAAGGAGCGCATGGACTACTACAGGAAGAAGTACGGCTTCGAGCCCAAGGGCGAGCCCTCGAAGAAGGACAGACCCGCAAAGTCGAAGAAGGAGAAGGCACCGGAGGCAAAACCGGTGCAGGAGAAGGCCCAGGAGACGCCCAAGGAGCAGGCAAAGCCCAAGAAGGGATTCTTCAGGAGGCTTTTCGGCGGCCGCAAATGAACATGCTCCGTCGCTTCTTCTCATACTACAGACCCTACAGAGCACTCTTTGCGATAGACATGGCGGCGGCTGTCCTCAGCGCGCTGCTTTCCATCTTCTTCCCGGCCCTGACCAGGGAGCTTCTTAAGACATGGATTCCGCAGCAGATCTGGAAGAGCATCATCGTGTGCTTTTCAGCCATGTTCGTCATCTACATCCTCCAGGCCTTCTTCACATATGTGAGAATCCGCTGGGGCCACCATCTTGGCGTCTACGTCGAGAACGACATGAGACGTGATCTGTTCAACCACCTCCAGACGCTGAGCTTCGGCTACTACGACAGGACCAAGACGGGTCACCTGATGAGCAGGATGACCAACGACCTCTTCCAGATCTCGGAGGTGGCCCACCACTGTCCCGAGGACAGCCTCATATCCGTGGCGACCATCATCGGAGCCTACGTGGTCATGTTCTCCTACAGCGCGCCCATGGCCCTGATCTCCCTGATCCCGTTCCCGTTCCTGGTGGTCTGGGGCGTTGTCTTCGGACGCAGGCAGAAGCGCGTCTCCCGTGAGGTCCGATCGCACCTTGCCGACGTGAACTCCAATGTCGAGAACTCTGTCCAGGGAATTCGCGAGGTCAAGTCGTTCACGAGCGAGAACCTTCAGAGCCGCCTGTTCGACGACTCCAACGAGGACCTGAAGTCCAGCAAGAAGAAGCAGTATTCCGTCATGGCATCCTACCAGACCGGTATGGGCTGGCTGAGGAACATGTACTATTTCACCACCGTCGTCGGCGGAGCCGTCCTGATCTACAAGGGCATGATCCAGTCCTACGACCTGGTTGCATTCCTTCTGTACGTCAGCGTGGTTCTGGAACCCATCGACAGGCTGATCAACTTCGTCGAGCAGCTGTCTCAGGGAATCGCAGCCTTCGAGCGCTTTACCGAGGTCATGGACGAGAAACCGGCCATCCAGGACAGCCCGGACGCCGTGGACCTTGTCGTGACAAAGGGTGACATCTCCTACAGGAACGTTCGCTTCACGTACGACACGAGCGACGGCGAGGTCATAGGCGACATCAGCTTCGACATCAAGGGCGGAACAACCGTCGCCATAGTCGGAGATTCGGGAGCGGGCAAGACCACCACGGCCTCGCTTCTTCCGAGGTTCTACGAGATAGACAGCGGAAAGATCCTCATCGACGGTCAGGACATCCGCAAGGTGACCCAGAGCTCGCTGCGCCACAACATAGGCTTCGTGCAGCAGAACGTGTTCCTCTTCGACGCCGACATCCGTGAGAACCTCAGATACGGCAATCCCGATGCCACCGACGAGATGATGTACGCCGCACTTGATGCGGCGAACCTCGGGGACTTCGTCAGGGCCCTTCCCGACGGGCTTTCGACCCAGGTGGGAGAGCACGGGACAAGACTCTCCGGCGGCCAGAAGCAGCGCATCTCCATTGCCCGCGTGTTTCTGAAGAACCCGCCGATTCTTATCTTCGACGAGGCCACCTCGTCGCTGGACAACGAGAGCGAGAAACTCATACAGGATGCGTTCGACAGGCTTTCCGTCGGAAGGACGGCCATCGTGATAGCCCACAGGCTCACTACGATAAAGAACGCCGACACCATAATAGTCCTGGAGAAGGGCAAGGTCATAGAGACCGGAACCCATGAGACCCTGATGAAGAAGGGCGGCCGCTACTCCAGCCTCTACAGGAGGGATTTCTGACATGTTCTACATACTCTGGGGCGTTCTGATAATCGCCGTCCTTCTGATAATCTCCATGGTCACCGCCATAATCCCGGCCCTGATCCTCAGGCTTCTGGGAATGAGAAGGGCGGCCGACGCACTGGTTTTCTGGCATGTGGCGATTCTTTCGGACATCGGGCTTTTCCTTGCCGGAACACGTGTCCATGTCTCGGGAGACGTGAAGTATATCCGTGAGTGTGCCAAAAAGGGCGAGGGCTTCTGCTTCATCGCCAACCACACCAGCATGCTGGACATCATCCTCCTGTTCGGAAAGCTGCGCGGCAGAACGGGCTTCGTTGCCAAGAAGTCGCTGGCATTCATTCCTTTTTTGAACATCCTCATTGCCATGACGCACTCGGTCTTCATCGACAGAAAGAGCCTGAGAAAGAGCGTCGAGGCCATCAGAAAGGCCACACAGAACATCAAGGACGGCTTTCCCATGGCGATCTTCCCCGAGGGAACGAGAAGCAAGACCGGTGAGGTGGGAACGTTCAAGCACGGAGCCTTCAGGATGGCAACCGAGAGCGGAGCGCGCGTTGTTCCCCTGACGATCAAGGGAATCAGGTCCTCCTTCGAGGAAAGGCGCCACATCTTCCAGGTCAGGCACTGCTATCTGGATGTTGGAAAACCGGTCGTCCCGCCCAGGAGCTCGGACCGCGAGGCCGTCGCACGCTTCGTCGCAGAGACGGAGAACTCGATCAAGACAACATACGCATCATTGGGAAACAAGTAATGGATACAGAGAACCAGGTCACAGAAAACAGACTCGGAACCATGGGAGTGGGTAAGCTTCTTGTCGTCATGTCGGTTCCCACCATGTTCTCAATGCTGATCCAGGCGCTTTACAACATCGTGGACAGCATCTTCGTCTCGCACTACAGCGAGATGGCCCTGACGGCAGTGTCACTGGCCTTTCCGCTGCAGATGCTCACCTTCGCCTTCGCAGTGGGAACCGGAGTGGGAATCTGCTCGGTGATCTCAAGGCGTCTTGGGGAAAGAAGAGAGGAGGAGGCCGACCGCGCAGCAGAAAGCGGCTATGCGATCCAGCTTCTGTTCATGCTGATGTTCGTCCTGATCGGAGCCTTTCTGGCAAAGCCGTTCGTGAAGCTGTACACCTCCGACACCGCTCTTGTTGACATGACCACGTCCTACCTCAGGATCTGTCTGATGCTGTCTTTGGGAACGTTCGTCAACATCTTCTGCGAGAAGACGTTGCAGGCCACGGGAGACACGATCCATCCGATGATCATCCAGGCAAGCGGTGCAATCTTCAACGTCATCTTCGACCCGGTTCTGATCTTCGGCTATCTCGGCTTCCCCGCCATGGGTGTCAAAGGTGCCGCGATTGCAACCGTTGCAGGCCAGCTCTTTGCAATGGCACTGGGTCTGTTCTTCCTAAAGAGAAACAGGTACATCCACATAAGGCTTCTCAGGCCCGTTCTCAGAAAGGCAGAGGCAAAGGAGATCATGACAGTCGGAGTCCCGTCGATCATCATGCAGGGAATCGGAACCGTCATGACCAGCCTGATGAACGCCATTTTGATTGTGCACCACGTTCTTGCAACGACGGTCTTCGGTGTGTACTTCAAGCTGCAGTCCTTCGTGTTCCTGCCGATCTTCGGTCTGAACAGCGGACTTATGCCGATACTGGGTTACAACTACGGAGCAAGGAACAAGGAGAGGATGATGAAGGCGTTGAAGCTTGCCCTGGTCTTTGCATTCCTCTTCATGACATTCGGAACGCTAGTGTTCTCGTTCTTCCCCGATGTGCTTCTGGGACTGTTCAACGCCTCGGACGAGCTTAAGACGATAGGCGAGGTGGCCCTGAGGCTGATTTCCTGGTCGTTCCCGCTTGCAGCCATCTCCATCACCGTGGGTACTCTTTTCCAGGCCATGGGAGACGGCGTCTACAGCATGATCATCTCTATAGTGAGACAGCTTGGAATCCTCATTCCCATCGCATGGCTGTTCGGAAAGCTCTTCGGCCTGGATGCCATCTGGTACTCCTTCATGGTGGCCGAGGTCTTCTCCCTTGCCCTGTCCCTGTTCTTCTTCCGGAAGGAGCTGAGGAAGTTGGATTTCTAGAAACAATAATGCGGCATACGGGAGTCGACGCTTCGCTATCCCGCCTTCGCCGAAAACGCTCCACCGGAGCCTTTTCGGCTCGGTCCGCCTCCCGTCTTCCACAAATAAAAAAACTCATGGACCGACCAGCGGTCCATGAGCTTTTTTTAGCGGCATACGGGAGTCGGACCCGCCTAACAAGCTTGGGAAGCTCATGCACTACCGATGTGCTAATGCCGCGATGACCTGAATCTTAACTTATTTCGACTTCGATGTAAATGACGGGAAGACCGACTCAAACCATGCCAGAACGTCCCTCTTGTAGGACCCGAAGTTGGTGTAGAGGAAGTACTGAACCGTCTGCCAGACGCCCTCCGGTTTGACCTCCTCGACGCCCACTGCGACTATCACATCCTGGTCCAGGTCGTAGCCGTACTTCTTGGCCGTAGAGGTCCTGCTGAAGTCCGAAAGGTCCCACAGCGTGACGTCGTATGTGGACTCAAGTGCCTCTTCCTCCTTGTCGTTCAGATTGGGGAAGAAGTCTATTCCGGTGACACGTTCAACCTCGTCGACCGAGGTCGCATAGTCGGAGAGATTGCCCTTGGCATCCTGGGGGAGGATGAAGCCTATGGCCTTCTTCTCGTTTCCGTAGTAGTCAAGGATGACCTTGTAGAAGGAGTTGGGGACCGATACTGCACTGACTCCGATCCTCTTGTAGGGACCGTCCGTCAGAACAGGACCTGTGACGACACAGATCTCGACGTTCTGGGCGGCCATTGTGCGCACGGCTCCCTCGAGCTTGCTCCAGATTCCTGCGTTGAAGGCATGGGTCTGAGGGCTCATGTTGGAGAGGAAGAAGCTGTCGTCCATGGCCTGGGCGGACCACTTCTGGTCTGCGGCGGGAATCAGATGTCCTCTGTCGTAGCCCGAACCCTTGTAGTCTGCAAGTGTGGCGCTTCCGGTGGGAATGGCGGGGTCCTCGCGGAAGTTGTCGGCACGCTCGGATGCATTTCCGAAGACCTCCGGTGCGGTGAGAAGGTAGGCCACCCATTCGGGCTGCTCGTTCTCCTCGCTGTAGGAGAGGGTGTAGCCTGTGTGCTGGACCACGATGGCATCCTTGCCGTAGGCCGGGATGGCCAGTTCCTCTGAGATGTTGTCGAAGACGAGCTTCGTCTCGACCGGGTTCTCGACGGGAGTGAGAACGAACAGAAGGACTACGATTGCGATGATGACGAGCGCCCATATCCAGGGGTGCCGTTTGACCGATTTCTTCGCCGTGGATGTGACCTTGGCCTTGACTTTGTTCTTGTCTTTGTCGCTTATGACCGCCATGGGTCAATTATAGCTTTTCGGCCGTCTTTTCGGAAGATTGAACGGCTCTCATTCTCATCACGGCGAACGAGCTTGCCGCGATGCAGACCACCGACTGTACGACCATCCATGGGTCGATGCTGTGGGCCTCGGTGAACACCGAGTTCGTCTGAAGCACAGCTCCCGTGTAGCTGAAAAGCCAGGCGTTGACCAGGTTGTTTCCGATGTGGATTCCCAAGGCTCCCTCTATGCCTCCGGTTTTCAGCGTCACTGCCATCAGGGAGAAACCCATGACGAAGTAGAAGACCATGGCATAGATTGCGCCTTTGCCTCCGACTTCAGGATTCTGGAAGTGGAAGATGGTGAACACCACGGCCGAGGCAAAGCAGTAGATGAGCCTCTGCTTCGGAGATGTTGCCATCTCGTCGTTTACGAAGTAGGCGACATAGGACCTGCAGAGAATCTCCTCAAGAAGAGCGGCAAGAACTACAAGGATCAGAGAGAGCAGAAAGTCCAAAGGCCATCCCGGGCTGAGGGTGAAGCTGAAGTCCGACGGGTTTATGGCCATCTTCAGGAACGTCGTTCCGGCTCCCAGACAGAACATGGTGACGAATCCCACAAGAAGGGCCTTTGTGCTGAAGGCCCTGTTTCCGCTTACCATCTTTTTGACCGGGAACTTCAGAAAGCCCGTGATCACCACTGTTGCGGCAATAAGAAAGAGGACGTAGCTTACGATGTTCAGAATCAGGGTGACCCTGAGACCGGAGCCGGTTCTGGGCATGATCAGCGAGAGAAGGTAATAGATGATGAAGATCAGGGGGAGTCCGAAGAACCATTTGACCAGGCGTCCCATGTCCTCGCGGGCGTACATCGGCTTTCTGATTCTGTCACCGCTCATCTTGTCTTCCTTGTCTTGATTCCGTGGGTCAGCATATAGAACGATGTCCCAAGACTGCCTTTTGCAAGAACAATCGAGCCTTTCTCTACCAACGAGGCCATTTCTTCATAGGACTGTCCGCTTTTGTGGACATAGCTGAGACTGGGTGCGCAGCCGACTTTGGCGCAGAGCTTCTCGACGATCTTCAGAGAGTGTCCGGGGCCGTTGTCGCTCTCGCAGACGCTGAACATGTACTGAAGACCGCTCAGGTCGTAGGAGGAAAGAACGTCACGGATGAAGTCCTGCATGGATACCGGAAGCGACGGTCCGTCGTTTCTGAACACAAGACCGAGGTTGTCGAATTCGCCCAGGACGGACGGATCCGAAAGGGCCTTCGAGACGGGAATCAGGACGCTTTCCCCAATGGCTGAGGAGATGGCCTTTGCGTTTTCAAGACAATCATCGGTATGGACTATTGTGAACATGCTTACCTCTGAGGCTAACCATACCAGTGACGGGGATTATTTACAACTCTCAGGAGACCACGACGGACGAGAATCTGTCGAAGAACGTCGGATACATCGACTCGGTGCACTCGCAGCCTTCGATGGAAAGTCCGTGCGGACACTTGAGCGAGGCAAGTGCCATGGCCATCGCTATTCTGGGGTCGTCGAAACACTGGATCTCACGCACACCTTCGAACGAGGTGACGGGGTAGATGACAAGGGAGTTCTCCAGAACCTGGGCCCTTCCGCCGAGTGCGTTGATGTTGTCCGCGATGGTGGAGCTTCTCTCTTTTGAGCCTTTGACCACCGAATGCGTGACGTTGCAAAGCTTCACGGGACCGGATGCGAAGCAGGCGGTCACAGCCAGGGCCGGGACCAGGTCGGGGATGTCTCTGACATCGATCTCCATGGCCGTCAGGTGCGACGGTCCGTTGAGAGTGACGCTGTGGGCCTCTGTGGTGACGGAGCATCCCATGCGGGTGAGGATGTCCAGGATTGTACGGTCTGCCTGGGAGCTTCTGGCATCTATGTGGGTGACGGTTATGGTTCCCGATGTGATTGCTGCGGCGCAGAAGAAGAACGCAGCAAGGGAGAAGTCTCCGTTGATGTCCGTCACGAACGGGTGGTAGGACTGGCTCCCGCGGATGGTGTAACGGAGCATCTCGTCGTCTCGGAAGAACTTTATCTTCTGTCTTTCGAGCCAGACCTCGGTTGTGCGCACGGCGGCTTTCTCGTTGAGAAGATGGACATCGATGGTTGTATCTTCCTTTGCAAGCGGGGCTGCAAGAAGAAGGGCGGTGAGGTACTGGCCTGTCATGCACCTGAGGCTGGTATGTCCGCCGAGAAGGGGTCCGCGCACTGTGTAGGGGGCCGTCTGGGCCTTGAGGTCCACATTTGCACCAAGGTCGTGCAGGCAGCTTAGAAGGGGATGGGCCGGACGCTTTCTCAGGGAGATGTCACCGGTGAAGGAGATCTCCACACCCAGAGTGCAGGCCAGGGCGGTTGCGAAATAGAGCGTGGTTCCGCTGTTGCGGCAGTCTATCTCAATGCCGTGGACGGGATGCAGTTCCGTCGAGTCCACCGTCATGACATTGTCCTTGAAATCGATCTTCGCACCGAGCTTGGTGCAGAAATCCATGCAAGCACGGGTGTCCGAGCAGATTAGCGGATTCTGGATGGTGCTTCTGCCCTTTGCGAACAGGGCCATGAGCAGTGTGTGTATCGTCTGGCTCTTGGAAGCCGGTATGTCTACCCGACCCCAAACGGAACCGGGAAAAAGCGTCCTTTTCATTGCATCTTCATGATAACATCGAAATCCCCAAACGGCAAATCAAAAGCATCGGAGATGCTTGACGCAGGGGCTTGGAAAACGGACACTAATAGCCATGGGAAACAGGCTTGTATATATCGAGAACCTCGGATGCGCGAAGAACCAGGTCGACGCCGAGGTCATGCTCAATTGCCTCTCGTCCGACGGATGGACTCTCACCGAAGAAGCATCGGAAGCCGATCTTATCATCGTCAACACCTGCGGCTTCATCGAGAGCGCCCGCGAGGAGTCCGTCAACACGTTCTTCGAGCTTGAGAGCCTGAACCCCAGGGCCCGCATCATCCTTGCAGGCTGCCTTGCCCAGCGCTACGGCAAGGATCTCTCGGAATCCCTTCCCGAGGCCGACGGCATCTTCGGAAACAGGGACCTCAGACAGATCAACTCGTTCGTCAAAGGCCTGAAGAAGGGTAAGACGGGACTTCTGGTCCCCGACTATCCCGATCCCGATGCCGAGGTCCACGGGCGCGGCCGGCTTTTCGGCTTCCCCGGAAGCGCGTACCTGAAGATATCCGAAGGCTGCAACCACCGCTGCGGCTTCTGCGCCATCCCGCTTATCCGCGGAGCCCTGCGCTCCAGGCCATATGACGCCGTTATGCAGGATGCACACGACCTTGTCAGGCGCGGAGTGAAGGAGATCAACCTCATAGCCCAGGACCTTGCCGCCTACGGAACGGAGTTCGGAAACGGCCGTTTTCTTGAACTGCTTGCAGACATCGCGGCAATAGAAGGGGACTTCAAGATCAGGCTGCTCTACATCCATCCGGATGCATTTCCGCCCGAGCTTCTGGATCTGGTCAGAAGCAATCCCAAGATTCTTCCGTACTTCGACATCCCCATACAGCACGTCAGTGTGAATCTTTTAAGGCCCATGAAGAGGGCAGGCGACGAGGAGACATACACCGCCCTGGTGAACATGATCCGCAACAAGCTTCCGGAGAGCGTCATCCGCACCACCATCATGCTGGGCTTCCCCGGGGAGACCGAGGAGGACTTCGAGGCGGTCTGCAGATTCATAGAGAAGAACCGCTTCAACTGGATGGGCTCTTTCGTCTACTCGCGTGAGGAAGGCACCTTTGCCTACGACCTGACCGATGCAAAGACCCACAGGGCGCTTTCCAAGGTCGCGCAGAAGAGGCAGAAGAAGCTTCAGGGCATACAGGAGAAGATCACATCGGAGATCCTTCAGTCCTACGTGGGCAAGGAGTACGATGTCCTGATAGAGGAGCTGATCGAAGGCGAGGACCTTGCCATAGGCAGGATCTGGGCCCAGGCTCCAGAGGTTGACGGACTTACCGTCGTCATGGGCCGCTCGATGGAACCGGGCAAGGTTTACAGATGCGGAATCACCAAGGTCAACGGGGTGGATCTGGAGGCGGTGCGCATATGAGCATGCAGGAGATTCTGGACCAGCTCAACGAACAGCAGCTTCAGGCCGTGATGATAAACGAGGGTTCACTTCTGGTCTTCGCAGGAGCCGGAAGCGGAAAGACGCGCGTCATCACAACCAAGATCGCCTATGCCATAGACTCTTTGGGAATCAATCCCTACAACATCCTGGCCGTCACATTCACCAACAAAGCCTGCCGCGAGATGCAGGACAGGGTCGTTAACATGGTCGGCGAGGTAGGAAACCGCGTCATGATCAGGACGTTCCACTCCTTCGGCGTGTGGCTTTTAAGAAGATACGGCGAAAAGGTCGGCCTCGGACGCAACTTCAAGATCTACGACGACGATGACAGCGCGGCCCTTCTTTCCCAGGCTTTCCCCGACGACAACAAGAAGGAGATCGCCGCCTACTACAAGAAGATCGCCGTCATCAAGGACAGGATGGAGAAACCCAACCCGCTGGACGACAGGCTCGTGAAGTACTACCAGAGGTATCAGGAGATTCTCAAGCAGACGGGCAATGTGGACTTCGCCGACATGATCACCAAGTCCATCGAGCTTCTGGAGAAGAACCCGGACGTCAGGCAGGAGATCCACGACCGCTTCCGTGTGATCCTGGTGGACGAGTACCAGGACTCCAACAAAGCCCAGTTCAACCTTCTCAAGCTCCTTGTGGGCCCCGGCACGTTCATCTGCGCCGTGGGTGACGACGACCAGAGCATCTACCGCTTCAGGGGCGCAGAGGTCAAGAACATCCTCGAATTCCCCGAGGTCTTCCCCAACACTCAGAAGGTCGTGCTTGGAAAGAACTACCGCTGCACCGAGAACATCCTCAACGTGGCCACCGACGTCATCAACCACAACAACACCCGCGCCTCCAAACCGCTTTGCGCCGAGAACGGGGGCGGCATGGTGCCCGTGCTCTACTACACGGACAACGGGCTTGATGAGGCCGACCAGGTCATCAAGATGCTCAAGGCCGCCCATGAAACCGATCCCGATGCCTACGAGAAGAGCGCCATCCTGTACAGGACCAACGCCCAGTCAAAGGACTTCGAGGACCGCCTGATGATGAACGGCATCCCGTACCGCCTCGTCGGATCGCTTCGCTTCTACGACAGGGAGGAAATCCGCGACTGTATCGCGATGATCTCCCTGATGACCAACCCCAACGACTGCGTCGCCTTCCAGAGGATGATAAACAAGCCGCCGCGCAAGATCGGAGACGTGAGCATCGAGCGCCTTGTGGACAAGGCCATCAACGATTCGAACATCGGAGGCGATGTGATCTTAGCCTGCAAGCAGGCACTGTCCGAGAAACTGATCCGTGGCGGAGCCGTGGACGGGGTGAACTCATTCCTTGACGCCTACGACAGATGCTCGGGCCTTTTCGGCACCATAGACAACGGCAAGTTCCTTCGCCGCGTTCTGGAGGAGTTCGGCATCCTCAGCTACTACATCAGGCGCGACAACGACGAAAGACTCAAGTCCAACAGGCGCACCGAGAACATCGAGCAGCTTGTGAACATGCTCTCCATGGAGGAGTTCTCCGACGGACAGGACGGAATCAACAGGTTCCTGGAGCTGGCCTCGCTTGATGCCTCGTCCCTGGGAGAGGAGGAAGGCCGCACCGACAACGGAGTGACGCTGATCACCATGCACAACACCAAGGGCCTTGAGTTCGACCGCGTCTTCATGGTGGGCATGGAGAACGAGATCTTCCCCGGACGCCTGGACGAAAGGACCCAGGACGACATCGAGGAGGAGCGCCGCATCTGCTATGTGGCCATGACCCGCGCCCGCTACGAGCTGTACCTTTTCAGCGCATCATCACGTCTGAGATGGGGCAACTTCCAGCCCGAGACCCCCTGCATGTTCCTCAGCGAGATAGACCCGTCGCACATCCGTGTTATGGATTTGAGGCTAAAGTCCCGCTACGGAGCCCAGTTCCGCTTCGACAACCGCGGAAACGACTACAAGAACGGATACGGCAACGGCTTCGGAAACAGCTTCACCAGCACTTTCAAGCCCTATGTCAGACCCGAGGGAAGAACCGAGGGCGGAGCCAAGGTCTCGGAGGTGGGCAAGTATAATATAAGGAACATGAGGCCCGCCGTTACCCTTGCCAAGAAAGAGGACCTGGAGAAGAAACCCCAGCCCGGAAGCGTCACATACGCCGTGGGAGACAGGATCCGAAGCGAGTTCTACGGCGAGGGGACCATCACGGGCAAGCGCATCTTCGCAGGACGCGAGGTCCTGGACGTGACTTTCGACAACGGCAGAACCGGTACTTTCGCAAGCTCCAAGGTCACCTTCGAGAAATTGTGAAAACTACTAGACAAACTCTGCCCCCTGAATATATTATTCACTTCGTGCGCCTTTCAGGTGCTTTTCGTCATGCGGGACTCAAACCCCTTTCCCACGGGGTTCCGCTGAAGGAGAAGACCTGACCGGGTGGATTCGGGGACGGACCGCTCATCCTGATCCGGAGAAGCATGCACGGACATACAACTTTAGAATGTAGGTGTTTACTATGAAGACTATTATTGTAAAGCCGCAGACGATGCAGAAGAAGTGGTATCTCATCGACGCCGAAGGCAAGGAGCTGGGTCGTGTCGCTGTTGCCGCAGCCAACATCCTCCGCGGAAAGAATAAGCCGGAATACATGCCCAACGAGGACATGGGTGACTACGTCATCATCATCAACGCCGCAAAGGCCGCAATGTCCGGCAACAAGGCCAACGACAAGATGTACCGCAGAGTCTCCGGTTATGCCGGCGGAATGAAGGAAGAGACATACGCTCAGATGATCGTTCGCAAGCCGACCTTCCCCATGGAGCACGCCGTCAAGGGCATGCTGCCCAGAGGACCCCTCGGACGCAAGCTCTTCACCAACATGAAGGTCTATGCAGACGCAAGACATCCCCATGCTGCACAGCAGCCGATCCAGGTTGAGATCTAAGAGGTACGTATATGGCTAAGACAGAAGAAAAGAAAATCAATCTCGGTCAGGGTACCGGCCGCAGAAAGACAGCGGTTGCACGTGTTTACCTCCGCGAGGGAAACGGCAAGATCACAGTCAACGGAAGGGACGTCGCAGAGTACTTCAGCGATCCCCTGTGCGTCTACCAGGTCAAGCAGCCCCTGCAGGTCACTGACTCCGAGGGCAAGTACGACATCGTCATCACCGTCTGCGGTGGTGGTCCTTCCGGACAGGCAGGTGCCTGCCGCCACGGAATCGCCCGTGCACTGGTCGATGAGAACGAGGCCAACAAGCCGGCCCTTCACGCCAACGGCTTCCTTACAAGAGACCCGAGAATGGTCGAGAGAAAGAAGTACGGTCAGCGCGGAGCACGCCGCAAGTTCCAGTTCTCCAAGAGATAATGGAACGTCCGTTCAAGAAGGAGCCTTCCTCGCAGGAGAAGGGCTCCTCTTTTTTTAACAAGTGCCTCGATCAGGCTCTGGTCTACCTGAGCATGCGCGACCACAACAGGCGCGAGCTTGAGACAAAGCTCAGGACCAAGGAATACGACAAAGAAACCATAAAGAAGGTTCTGGACTCCCTTGAGGAGGACGGCTCTCTGAGCGAGGAGCGCTATGTCCGCTCCTTCGTCAACTCCAGCAACCGCCGCCACCCCGAGGGAAAGACGGTTCTTTCCAAACGCCTTGTGGCAAAGGGTGCAGACCGCGAGGTCGCCCGCGATGTTCTGAACGGGATCTACACCCCCGAATATACGGGAGACCTTGTCAGAAGGGCGCGTTCCGAGATCGAAAGAAAAGGTAAGGCTACATCCGACGAGCAGGTCCGCTTCCTTCTGATGAAGGCGGGATTCAGTTCATCCGACATCCGCCTTGCCGACTGAAAATATGATACTATAGTAATATGCCGACCTATCTTCGTTTTCCGGTACTGACAGACGAGACCCTCTCCCAGATTATGTGGGGCATGGAGAACCAGGACACCGAGTACATGCTCAACCTCAACGACGGAACTCTGTACAACGCCGAGGAATCCGAAGGGGAGGTGAGTCCCGAGTGTCTTACTTCTCTTCCCACCTGGGGCAGCTCCGAAGGCTACCAGCTGATGGTCTCCTTCACCAACCAGTGCCAGGACCCCAAACTGAAGGAAAGGCTCTCAAATGAACTGAACCAGAAGAAGCCCGGAGTCTTCCGCCGCTTCCGCAACGTCCTTTCCGAGGATCAGGAGAACCTTAAGAGGTGGCACGAGTTCAAGGACATGCGCATGAAGGCCCACATCCGCTCATGGTACAGGGACCACTTCAAGAGGCAGGCCGAAGAGCTTGATGCCGACGAGATGTACGAGGGCGAGCTTCTTCTGAAGTTCGAAGTCAGGGACCTTGATGAGCTGGACGACTACTGCAAAAACCTTCTCAAAGCAACGGAAAAGGACAATCCCGTCCTGAAGAAGATTCTGGAAGGCTTCAAGGAGAAAAAGGCCCTGGAGATCCTGCGTGGAAAAGAACCCTGCGGAGCCATCATTTTCGAGCAGGTTAAGGACCACGCGTGCGTTCTCCATTACTATATAGAGGAAAAATACAGGGAACAGGGACTTTTCAACCTGATTTTCGATTTATTCAACAGAAATATGGAGAGATCCGGTGTTATCCGCGTGGTCATACCGTTCGAATCCAGGACCCCGTTCATAAGGAACATTCTGAGGGCTTCGGAGACAACTTCTGAACAGGAAGGAGGATACCTCTTCTACAGGGTCCGCGAATGGAATGAAAACTCGGCTTCGTCCGAGTCTGCGTACGTGCTTTGAGAAAAAGCAAAAAAATACCCGAAAAACACATGAAAATTCATGTAACCAATCGCGTTTTTTTTGGTTTTTATTGACAGTGAAGGTGGTCATTGTTAAAATGACCTCTGTATAACGAGAAAAAAAGGGACAAAGCTGGTCTTTGGCCAGCCCCGAAATTATTGGAGGAAGTATGAAAAAAGGTATTATCGTACTTTTGATTGCGGTGCTGGTCGCTGGATTCGCATTTGCCGACGGAACTGCTGGCGATGTCACATTCACAGGCAGTGCTACAATTAGCTATGACGTTGACCTTGACTACAAGGATCATGGAATCAACAATGACAAGGCAATGTCATACAGCTTCACATTCAGTTTCAATTCCGCTGCTGGTTCATCCAAGGGTGAAGGCAAGGTTTATGCGGAGATTGAGGGAAGTGCAAAGCTTGAGCTCGTTGCCGATAAGGTAGGTGCAACCGGAAATCTGACACCCAAGGCAACACTGGCCATTTCCAAGGCAAACATCATTGCCGGTGATGTCACAATCAACATCCTCGGACCGAAGGGATTCTACTCCTTCGCAGAGTTCTACGGTAGCAAAGATCTCGATGATGAGATGATTGACCGGGACGATACCCTTGCAGAAGTCGGTCTGGATGATCATGGCCTGACCGTTACTTACAAGGACTATGAAGCATCCTTCGCTTTCTATCACCATGATGAGATTCTGGGAGGTTTGAATAACAATCTCTACTTCGGACTCAAGACTCCTGCTTACAAGCTTGTTGATGGTCTGACACTCCAGGCTGGTGGCAACTTCTATTTCAATTCAGTTGGCGATACCAAGGCTATCCTCACTGGTGGCGGATTCAAGGTTGCTTACGCTCCCGAGGGTGCAAAGTACAGTGCAAATCTTGCTTTTGATGCAGAGGCTATTCTTGTTGACGGTGAGCTTGTCATTCTCCCGGTTGATATTTCCGCTTCCGCAAAGTATGATTTCCTCACAGCTGATGTCTACTTCATCACGCTTGACAGATTCGATACTGATCTCATCAACTTCCTTGGTGCAAGAGTCAAGGCTGACAAGAAGGTCAACGATCAGCTCACAGTCGGTGGATACGCTGAGGTTCTCCTTTATATTGTCGCTGGTGAGACAGATCCCGTACTCAGATTCGGTGCCAATGCAACATACACAGCTGAGAAGTTCACTCTTACTGGAAGCGTATCAGCACGTATTGAGAAGGATGATGAGGGAACGTTTGCTCTTACAGACGGTCTCTATCCTCCCACTCTCGCGGGAGACTTTGATCCTGGTCTCGGAATTGAGGTTGAGGCTTCTACTAAGGCTGTCATCGACAACGCAACCGTTGGTCTTAAGTGGACAGATTCTGACTTCGCCAAGGCTGGCGACGAGTTCGAGTCTCTTGGAAGAATTTCTGCTTACATCACAGTTGAGTTCTGATAGCAACCAATTGCAAAACCAATTTCAGGCCGCTCCTAACCGAGTGGCCTGTTTTTTTGTGCTATACTAACAACAAGTTTTTTTGAGGGAGGGAACATGAAAAGAATCTGTTTTGTTCTTCTTGTTTTAGTTCTTATTTCCGGCTTTGCATTCGCCAGTTTCTCAGGCGATGCAACAATCAGTTTCGACTATGATCTTGATACTGATGACAACGGAATCATCAATTCAACTTCCATGCTGTATGATTTCAACTTCAAACTCGACAATGCCGAGGCCAGTTCCACAGGAGAAGGAACAATTTTCGCTGAGATTGCAGCAACTGCATCACTGTCGATTGATGCATATGAGAAGGGTACGAACACGGTCGATTGTAAAGCTTCTTTGGAAGTGACGAAAGCCATTGTTTCAGCTTACGGAGTCACAATCAACATCCTTGGTCCCAAGGGTGCCTTTGACTTTGCAAAAGGTTACTGGACGAACGTTTTCGGAGAGTACCTTCCTAATGAAGTAAGTGCCTACAGAATCACGGACCACGGACTTGTTGTATCCTACAGCAATGTCGATGTTGCTTTCTCCTACTACCACACAGGAGCAAAACACAAAGATGCCGTAGTTAATTATGCGGTTAATCCTGCAACCGGTGTGATTGAAGACATGGGTTCTCCTGCTGTAGATCTCCCTGCCAGGACAAACCTCTATCTCGGAGCACAGGTAAAGAGCATTGCCTTGACCGAGGGACTGACAATAAATACAGGCGCAAACTACAAATTGGAAAGAGACTGCACAGAAGACGTCTCTCTGATGCAGATAAGTGGAGGCGCAAAGATTGCCTTCTCAAACACGGATGAGAAGATCAGCGCCGATTTGGCTATGGACTTCGGTTATGACACGCTGTATACAGGAGACCCGAACCAGGGCCTTTATATCGGCGAGATCTCAGCAATGGCTAAATATGATTTCGTAAAGCTGAACATTTATTACGGAGCTGCCAACATGAATGAACTTGCCGATGCAAACCTGATGACAAAGCTCTCTGCATCTTACAAGGCTACCGACCGAATCACAGTCGGCGGTTCAGGTGAGATTCTATGGTGGAAGGTCGGAAACGCAGAACGCAAGCCTAATTTCAGCGTTGGTGTCGATTTCTCATACGCCGGTGATAAGTTCAAAGCAACCGTCTCAGTTGATGCCTTCATCAAGTACAACTACACGACGGAGGCTTATGAGCTTAGTCCTGATGCATTTGAATTCCGCCGCATGAAGGGACTTGCAGTATATGCAAAGATTTCCACAAATGCTCTCATCGACAATACCACGGTTGCACTCGAGTACAAGGATTCAGACCTCTCCCCCAGTGGAGACGGCGTCCATGCACTGGGTTGCATTTCCGCATCTGTTAAGGTTTCGTTCTGACAGAACAGCAATCATCAAACAGGCCACTCGGTTTCGAGTGGCCTTAAGTATTATTGTGATGCATTTCTATCAGAACTCAACCTTGATGGAAGCGGAGATGAGGGCCTTGGAAGAACACCTGCCTTAACTCCGAGGCCTGCATAATCGGTTCCGGGCCATTTATCTGGAGCGAGTGTGTACCTATCGTTGACATGGCAGAGATGTGCATCGACTCCAGGACAACAAACTTATCAGTTGTGTAATCTACGCTTATGCAGAGATTGAGGCAAATGCAAAGCTTACCCTCGTCGAGGCGTCCAAGG
>Ga0310696_10000743_pt1 | contig 48578 bp, 38 predicted proteins | sample AusTroGonzalo_MG_4_FD_203885 | JGI IMG/M metagenome (GOLD analysis project Ga0310696, IMG submission 203885) | Bovine rumen microbial communities from tropical cattle in Woodstock, Queensland, Australia - Gonzalo_02 (v2) (version 2) | ecosystem: Host-associated > Mammals > Digestive system >...
TTCCGGCCCTGCGGCGGGCGGTTTACTTGTCCTGTTTCTTTTTGTCGCTGTTTTTCTTGTTGTTTTTCGCCGCGCTTTTCGCGAGATCGTGGAGAAACTCCTCGGAGAGATTCAGGGAGAAGACCGCATCGTAGCCTTTCGGTTCGTGCGTGAGCGTGGAGAGCGGGCCGGTCGGGGTGTGTTTCTGAATGAGTTTTCCGTCCTTGCCGAAATCGAAGACCGGTTCGGCGACCAGATTGTACATCGACACGAAGTTGTCGACGGTGCGGAAGACCGTGTCGCGGATTTCCGCGCCGGTACAGCGGATGGTGACCGTGGTGTCGAGGGATCCGCGGGACCCCTCGGTGATGCGGGTGAAAACGGCCTTGACGTTGTTGCGGATGTCCTCGATGTCCGGGTCGTCCTCGTCGATCTCAAAAGATTTGCCGCCCGCCTTGACAGTCCTCACTCTGTCCTCCTCGGAGCGCGGCTGGGATTCCTCCTGGGCCTTGATGCGGCTCTGGAGGTAAGCTGCGTCCGTGCCGACGGAGACGAGCGCTCCTTTGAGCTTCATGTTAGAGACCAGCCTGGATGGGCTCGGGTTCACATCGCGGATGCACGGCTCCGTGTCGGGGAGGTTGATTGCCAGCCGGCACTGGAGGATGTCGTCGGAGACGAATTCGAGGAAGGCGAGCAGATCGGTCTTGCCGTTCACGACGTGGATTTTCAGGATGCGGACGCCGGAAATGCTGCTTGCTTCGGTTTTGATGTCCTCGCGGGATGTGATGCGTTTGTAGAGGGCGTTGATGCGGCCGGGTGCATAGAGCACGACGTCCATCACCGATTTCTTGAAGTCGGCGGGGTCGATGCCGGTCAGAAAGAAGCTGACGTCGCCGTTGAGGTCGTCCCGGACCATCGCGATTTCGTCAAGCCTGCCGGCGAGGTCGGCTCCGTCGGCGGAGAGGAGCCTCTTGAGCGCAGGCGAATTCACAGCCCGTTTCACGTCGATGAAGAACACGAACTTCGCGTCCGCGGGGACATACGTTTCGGAGACGGCGTGAAGAGCGGGAGCCGGAACGGCGAACGCAAGGGCGAGTGCAAGCGCGGATGCGGCGGCTCTGATTCGGGACGGGATGTTCACGGTTTGCTTCCTTTCTGCGGCGTCTCAATTCGAGAAGTACATGAAATTGCGGATGGCGTTCGCCTCAAGGTTCAGTGCGGACGGTTCGTCGAACGGGCCGTCTATGACCACATTGTCCTCGTTTTTGTAGAGGAACCTCGGTTTGAACGTGCGGTAAACGATGCCGTCGATGACGAAGGCGAGTGTGGGCGAGGTGTCGCGTCCCTCGACGCTGAGCTTGCGCCAGATCTTGCCGCCTTCGGGGGTCAGATGGAGACGGAGCTTGTAGAATCCCGGCAGGTCTGCGATGGCGATCGCTTCGATGGATATGATGTCGGAGGAGTCCAGCAACTGGTTTTTGTCGATGGTCATCTCGTCCTCGAACATGGTCCCGATATCGCATTCGTTTTCGGCTCCGCGTTTGTAGCGGATGATTTCGTGGATGGAGACGACGCCGATCTCGCCCGGCTCGCCGACGACGGGCCGGTATGTTTCGTCCTTGTTGTCCAGATTGAGCGGGTCCAGGATCCCGGAGGCGTTTCCTCCGCATGCGGTCAGGCAGAGCGCCGCGAGGATGCAGAGGATGGCGGCCGCGACCGGAAGCCGGCGGGCGGCGGATTGTCTGATGTGGTTCCGGTTCGTCATGCTGTGTCGCTTCATTTAAGGCGGAAGAAATTCCGTTCGGAGTTGCTTTCGAGTTTTTTCGCGGTGGCGGGATCGAACGGTCCGTCCACGATGATGGAGTCGGTGACGTCATCGAAGAACATGCGCGGGACAAACGTGCGGTACACGAGGCCGTCGATGATGAACGCCACATGCTGGGCCTTGTTCGGAACGCTGAAGCCGATCCAGCGGCGCTTGCCTCTTGGGGTCAGTGTCAGTTCCAGGCTGCAATACGGTTTCTGTTTTTCGATCGTGATCGCCTTGACCGTCTTGATGTCGGCGGAGTCGAGGCGGATGGTCTTGTCGAGGCAGATGTCGTCGCCGAAAACTGAGGGCGCCATGACTTCCTTCTCGTCGCCGCGGCGCAGACGGATGATCTCCTGGATCTCGATGATGCCTTCCAGCGGTCGGTCGGACGTATCGAAGTTCTCCGGGTCGAGCATGTGGTCGATGGAATCGGCGTCGCAGCCTCCTCCTGCGGCTCCGCAGCAGAAGACAGCGGCGAGGAGCCCCGCGACGACGGGCATTGTCCGGCGGATATGCTTGAACAGGGTCATGGCGGAGTCACTTCCTCATTTTGTAGTAGTTGTACTTCGCGTTGTTCTGGAGCGCCATCGCGGTCGCCTGGTCGAACGGTCCGTCGATGACGATCGACGTTGCCTCGTCATTGCTCAGCTGGCGCGGGACGAAGCCCCGGTACACCGTGCCGTCGATGACGAATGCCAGCTGCGTGCCTTTGTGCTGGACGCTGAGGTTGATCCAGAGTTTCCGGCCGCGGTCGGTGAGGTCGAACCGCAGATTGTAGAACCCCTGGTCGCCCGGGATCGGAATGGGCTGGATGCCCCGGATTTCCGACGAGTCGAGCAGCTGCATCGAATGGATCGTCACATCGCCTCCGAAGTACGATGCCACGGTGCGTTCCACCCCGTCGCCGTTCCGGTTGCGGATGACTTCGTGGATGGAAACGACGTTCTTGGGCGGCAGCTGCATTTCTTCCCAGCTGTCCGGATCGAAATACAAACGGACCTCCTCCCGGTCGCAGCTGTGGTAGCCGCAGCAGAAGAAAGCCATGCAGAGCAGGGCTGCCGGAGCAAGGAGTCTACGGAATTTTTTCATGTGGGTACCCGGTGTTGAATCGTTTCTGTCGTAAATAATAAGATAGACTCCAAATGCGAAAATGCAACCGCTCTTTCTAAAAAAGAAACAGAAAAAACGATGATTTTTGGTTCCCGAGGTTGAAAAAGTCCTGCGGACGGGGTATTATAAGTTCTGTTTTTATTTCTCCGGAGGCATGAACGCCGTCCGGTTTTCGCTGCGGTTTTACGGAGGTGCAGACATGGCAGAGCCCCTGACGTCCCATCTGGAGACGATCGGACAGATTCGGACCCGTTTGAAACAGGTCATACGCGGAAAAGACGATGTGATCGAGCTGCTGCTGAACGTGGTCCTCGCGAACGGCCACGTGCTGCTGGACGATGTGCCGGGCGTCGGCAAGACCACGCTCGCCAAGGCCCTCGCCATGACCCTGAGGGCGGATTTCAAACGCATCCAGTTCACCTCCGACATGATGCCGTCCGACATCCTCGGTTCCTCCGTTTTCAATCCCCAGTCCGGCGAGTTCAAGTTTTATCCCGGTCCCGTCTTCGCGAACATCCTGCTCGGCGATGAGATCAATCGCGCCTCGCCCCGCACGCAATCCGCGCTGCTTGAGGCCATGAACGAACACCAGGTCTCCATCGAGGGCGTCCGCTACGATCTTCCGAAACCCTTCCTCGTGATCGCCACGGAGAACCCGGTCGAGTATTTCGGGACCTTCCCGCTCCCGGAAGCACAGATGGACCGCTTCACCATGAAATTCCCGCTCGGATACCCCGCGCCGGCCGAGGAGCTCGGCATGCTGAACGACCGCTGGCGGGACGACCCGCTGGATCACGTGGAACCTGTGACCGGATGCGCCGAACTCATGGAGATCCAGGCTGCCGTGCGCTCGGTCACGATGGAGCGTTCCGTGCAGGAATATGCGCGTTCGCTCGTCGCCGCCACCCGTGTTTCCGACAACGGCTTTTCGCTCGGCGCCAGTCCCCGCGCCCTGCTCGACCTCGCGCGCTGCGCCCAGGCACGGGCTTTCCTGCGCGGGCGCGGCTTCGTGACGCCGGAAGACGTGTCCTCGCTTGCCGATCCCGTCCTCACGCACCGTCTGATCCTGAACCGGAAGAGCCGCCATGCGGGGCTTTCCGCTTCGGAACTGGTCGCCGCCGTCGTGAAGAAGACGCACGTCCCCGTGTGAAGTTCCGTCCGCCGACAGGGAACCCCGCGACATGAGCCGGAATCCGCTGAACACCGTCCGAAGCCTCTGGCTGCGTTTCCTGGACGGTCCCGCGTGGATGCGCGAGTCCCACGGGCTCGGTTTCGTCTTCCGGTACTACCGTTCTCCCTCGCTCAAGCTTCTTTTCTGGGCGATGGCATGGTACGAACGCATGTTCAGCCGTCCCATGCGGCTGCTTTTCATCGTGATCCCGATGTTCGCCTTTTTCGCGTTCTTCACCATCAACAGTCCCGCGATCCCGGTTTTCCTCTTCCTGCTTGCGGTTCTCGCTGTCGATCTTCTGGTCGGGCTGGTTTTTCTTCCGCGTCTTTCCGTCGAACGCTCCTTTCCTCCGCGCGTCCGCTGCGGCATGCCGTTCGACGTGACCTACAGGATCCGCAATCTCCGCCGTCTCCCCGCCGCGGACCTGCTGCTCGACCCGAACATCGAGCTGCCGGAACTCCGTCGCGTTTCCGGGTTCAAATACTGCGCAGTCCCGGGTCGCGGGGAACTTGCGTTCACCTTGGAGCTGAAGCCTTTCCGTCGCGGCGTCTTCGGCATCCCGCAGGGGATCGTGGAATCCGCGTTTCCGTTCAACATCTTCAAGCACTCGGTCCTGTTCGGCCGCAGGGAATCCCTGATCGTGCATCCCGCCGCCCGCATCCTGAACAACCTTTTCCCGCGGGACGGCGGCGTGCTGCCGCACATGAGCATGCACTCGATCCCGCGTCCGGGCGACAGCATGGATTTCTACGGCTGCCGTGCCTACCGTCCCGGGGATTCCCCGCGCCGGATCCACTGGCGGGCGACGGCGAGGAACCGCACCCCGATCATCAAGGAGTATCAGCAGGAACACGTCTCGCATGCGGCGGTCCTGCTGGACACGTGCGTCCCGCGCACCCGGATGGCAGCGAAAATCCTCCGGGGGCTGTTCAGCCTGTCGGAAAATCTTTTGAATGTCAAGACGGATCGCGGATTCGAGGCGGCGGTCTCTCTGGCGGCATCGGTCGCGGAAACGCTGACCATGCTGACGTACCACGTCGATATGCTCGCCCTCGGCGACCGCGTCGTCCGTTTTCCCTCGGACGGCGCGCCGGACCGGGATTGCAGTCCGCTTCTGGACGAACTCGCCATGATCGTGCCGTCGGCCCGGGACCCGTTCGCCGGGAAACAGGCGGAAAACGTCGCCGCCGAGGCCCTTGAATCGGGCACGGTGTTCCTCATTCTGCTTCGATGGGATGTTTCCGCACGGAAGTTTCTTGACAGCCTGAACGGGCGCGGCGTGCGGGTCGTGCCCGTGCTCGTCGCCGAACACGTGCCGGAGACGGATCTGCCGGACGGCCTCCGCGTCGTCCTGCCCGATTCTGTTCTCCGGGGAGGCGATTTGCCGCTGTGAAGACGAATCCCCTCTTCGAATTCGAGCCTCCGGTGCGCCGCCAGTTCGGCCTGCCGACCCGTGCTCTGCTGATCCTTCCGCCGGCCTTCCTGCTGTCGCTGAAATACGACCTGCCGCACATCCTGATCCTGACCACGCTGCTGGTCGTCTTCCCTCTCTTTCAGGACCGCAGTTTCCGGTTGCGGGACCGTCCGGTCATTTATTCTCTGCTGGCGGCCGGCATCCTGGCAGTCCTGCCGGGCATCTTCGTGAAGATCCCGGATGAACGCCTCACCTTTTCCGACTTCCTGATGCGCTCGCATCTGTTTCTGCCGTTTCTGCTGTACTCGACGGCGATTTCCTGCTGGTTCATGCGGACGCGGGAGGTCTCGGCATTGTGCATGCTGATCGTCCTGCTGTCGTGTCTGGCATGCGGCGATGTGTACAACACCGCCAAACTTGAAAACGTCTCGTTCGCCGGCACCACTCCGCTTCTGCGGAATTACCGCGAGACCTATCTGGTCTGTGCCGTCCTGCAATGCGTCGGCACCCTGCTGCTCCTGACGGCGGACGTCCGGTACGATTCCGTCAATTCGCTCCGTTCCGTCCGGCTTCTTCGCCTGCTCGCGATCGTTTTGCTGATCCCGGCCATCTGGGGGGCCGCGAGGCTTTTCATGCTGGGACATCCCATTTTTCCGCCGTTCCTTCAGGCATCATCACGGAACTCGGGAAGGGTCTTCCCTCCCGAATCCGTCATCCGGAGTCCGATGTTCGGGCCGGACACGCCCGTCCATGTCGTCATGAAGGCGATCTCGGCGTCCGAACCGGGTTATCTGCGCGGCCATTCGTACCGCACGTTCCGCTGGGCGTACGGCGGCACATGGTTTGCCGACGAAAAGAACACCGAAGACCTCCTGGAGATCACCCGTGCGGAAGACCGCGACCTGACGGTCCTGACTTTTTCGTTGCAGGACGGCGACGGCTCCCCCGGGGAACGCATGGAGTTCCGGTTCACAAACGATTTCCGAAGCGCCGTGACGCCTCTGCCTGCGAACGCCGTCTCGGTTACGATCGACGCAAAATCCGCCGTCGTCACGCGCGACGGCAGCCTCATCGCCGAAAGCTGGAGCCAGTCCGCGGGCGTGATCGTGACGGTCGATTCCCCGGATCCCGCTGCCGCCTGGCAAAGTCCCTCCGCATCCGCCATGATGCCGCCCGATACGGACGAAGACCCGGACGAGGGGGCATCCCTGCGGCAGGATTACCTGACGCTGCCGCCCATGCTGATGGATGTCGAACGGCGCGTCCGGCTGACGCGGGAGATCTTCGGCTATGCGGACCCGATGCGCTTGACGCCGCTTCAGAGGATCGCCGCCGTGACGCGTTTCTTCTCGGACAATTTTACCTATTCCCTCTCGCCCGACGGGTTCATCCCAAGCCGCGGCGAAAACTACAACCCGCTGACGCATTTCCTGTTCAGAAGCCGCACCGGACACTGCGAGCTTTTCGCGACTTCGGCTGCCCTGCTCCTGCGGATGTACGGGGTCCCGACCCGCTATGTGACCGGAGTCGTGTGCGGCAGGTACAATCCGGCCGGCTACTACTATGCCACGAACTTCGACCTCCACGCCTGGGCCGAGGCGTGGGACGACGACGGGCAGAGGTGGGTGCTCGTGGACGCCACGCCGCCAGGAGGGGAAGTCGAGGCGCTTCTCGACGAGGAGAGGTCTTGGGGACGCACCTTCCTCGACCGCATCGCCCTGCGCTTCGACAACGTCGTCTACTGGTTCCGGCGCGGTTATCCTGCCCAGGCGATCATCCGGATATGGGACGAAGCGTACGGACGGACGCTCGATCATGTCAAGACCCATCCCTTCCGCGCCGCATTCGAGCTCGCCCTCCTGCTGTTCCTCGCGGCCGCGCCGTTCCTCTATCTGCGGCACAGACGCGGCGGACGGTATGCGCTCACGCGGCAGCTTCGCCGCCTCGCTTCCATGATGCGCTCTCTTCAGCTCGCCATCTGGCGGAAGACCGGCGTCCGGCGCGAGCCCTGGCAGACTTACAGTGTCTGGGCAAAGGAACTGGACGATCCCGCACTGACCGAATGTACGGAACTCTACGAACGCATCCGCTATGCCGGACGCGATCCGGGCCAGGAAGACGTCGAAGCGTTTGTACGGGCCGTTCGCGAGGTCCGGCGGCATCCGCCCCGCCGGAAAAAGGACTGAGAGCCGCATTCATTCTCCCTTCCTGTCTGGCCGGCATCGTCCCGCGGCTGCCCTCAATCCCGACTTCTTTTCCATCTTGATTCGTCCTGACCGGCGAGATGGCGCATTTCCGTTCCGTCGTCCGAATCTTCGCATCCCGGCTCGTTTCTCATCCTAGCTTTCTCCTCGCGCCTTCTGCCCGAAACCCGCTTCCATGTGCTCACGGCAATGACGCAGGGAAACAAAAAGAGACGCCCGTTTTTTCCGGGCGTCCCGAGGTGTTTCCGAATCACTTGCGGACAGATCACTCCGCCTTGGCTTCATCGGCCTTGGCTTCGGCCTTGGCCGGAGCGAAATCCATGATCTCCGCGTGTTTCTTGATGGCTTCGTCGAGCGTCTTGTCGAGTTCGGCCTTGGCCTTTACCGTCGCGAGGTGCTCGACGATAACGTCCTTGACCTTCTCGAGCGGGATGGCTTCCGCCGGAGTCTTCTCGATCCGCTTGATGATATGATAGCCGAAACGCGTCTTGACGGGCTTCGTGAATTTGCCGTCCTCTTCGATGGTGAACGCCGCGTTGGTGAACGTCTGGTCCATGGCGCCGCTGCCGTCAAGCATCATGCCGTCCTTGTCGAACGCGGGGAGCACGCCCTGATCGCGCTTGCCGGAGGGGCAGTCGCTCTTTTCCTCGGCGAGCTTGCCAAACTGTTCGGGATCCTTGAGGAGTTCATCGTAGATGGCATCGATTTTCTTCTTGGCTTCCGCGTCCGCCTTTTCGGTGTCTTCCTCATCTTCATCGGGCTGGATGAGAATGTGCGCGACGGTCACGCCTTCGGGCATCGTGAGCTCGTCGATGTGCTCTTCGTATTCCTTCCGGATGTCTTCGTCGGAGATTTCCTTCTTCGCCTTTTCGAGGAAGATGGAGTGCGTGTACTTGCGGAGGGCTACGATCTCCTGCATTTCGGTGTCCTGGGCTTTTTCCTTGATGAACTCGTCAAGCGATTTGTCCTGAGACTTCAGGAAATCCTTGATGTCCGCCTGTTCTTCCTCCGGCAGTTCGTCGAATTCGGCCCGGATCTCCTTCTCGAGGAACTCCGCGGACGGCTTGAACCCGGCCTCTTCGGCCAGCTTGAGCATGATCTTGTCCTTGACGATGTTGTCGACTTCTCTGCGCAGGGAAGCGCGGAGCTCTTCCTCGCCGAACTTGTTGAGGATCGCAAGCGGCATTCCCTGTTCGATGAGGCTGTCGGTGAGCACGCTTCTGGGGATGGCGACGCCGTCGACCTTCGCGAGAGGATCGGGGAGGTAGTAGAGGAGTTCGAGAATTTCGGCCTCGGTGGCGGGCTTGAAGGAGATATCATCGATCTCCTCTTCCACAACCGTTCCCGCGGCATCTTTCGCTTCGGCCTTCTGCGCCACGGTGACCTGCGAATCCGTGGCGGCAGCCTGAGTCTGGAGCTGGTCGGCCTTTTCGGAGGCCTGGTTCGAGGCATCGGTCTCGCCCGCCTTGTTGCCGCAAGCGCCGAAGGCCGCGGCGGCGATGCCGGCGGCTATGCAGAGCGCAAGGGCTTTTCCGGTGAATTGTATGGTGTTCATGTTCACTCCTGTTGATTGAGTTATTGTTTGACTAAGTATGACATTTTGCGGGCCGCGGGGCTTTACGGAGATTGCCGCCGGACGGGGCGTCCCGCGGGTCTTTTTGCAAAAACGGTTATATACCATTAGCACCGATTCCCGCGTTTTCAAACCGGAATCGTGACTTTTTTTCGGGAAAGTTTGATTCCGGCTGGCGTCGCGGGGCGGCGGATCAGTTTTCCGGTTTCCAGTATTTGACGGTCTTGCGGACCGCTTCGATCTCCTTGTCGAGTTCGTTTGTCTTTTCGGGCGCTTTCCGTTTCACGAGGCGATCCATGACCTTGTCTTTTTCCGCTTCGAATTCGCCGGGGAACGCTTCGCGGTCCGCCTCGTAGGTCTCCTTCAGTTCGGCTTCCGAGATGTCTTTCTTCGCCGCTTCTTCCGCGTAGCTGTTCACGAAAAGCTGTATGGCGGTCTGTTTCTGGACCGGTTCGATCGCGGCGAGCATTTTCACCTGTTCCTCCAGCGTCACGCCCTGTTCCTTCAGCCCGTCCTCCAGCATCTTTCTTTCGTCGTCGGGAATTTCATCGAGTTCTTTCATCACGGACTCGACGACGAGCTGGGGAGACGGCCTGAAGCCGGCCTTCTGCGCGAGGTAGAGCAGGATGGCGTCGTCGAGGTTCCCCTGGATCATGGCGCCGACGGATTCGGGCGTGATGCGTTCGCAGTCGCTGACGGTCGGTTCCTCATCGAAGATCTCCTGCAGAAGTTCGTCCTTCGTGAGCATCAGGTCCTCGTACTCCACGAGCATGTCCGGCAGGTAGGCGAAATGTTCCTTCAGTTCGTCCATCGTGACGGGCTTGCCTTTGCCGTCCAGAATGTCCTGGATTTTTGCGATGTACTCCCTGGAGTAGCCGGAAAGGGCGCCGAGCTTGGTCTCGCCGTCGGATGCCAGCACGACCGTGCAGGGGTATCCGTCCACCTTGAACTTCTCTGCGAGTTCGGCGTTCTGCTTCTTCAGGGCTTCGGGCAGTTCCTTTTCCTGCGGGAAGTCGAGTTCGACCAGCACGAGCTTTTTGGCGAAGTCCTTGAACTCGTCCTCGTCCAGCACGTCCTCATGCAGGCGCATGCACCAGATGCACCAGTCGGAACCGGTGAAGAACATCAGGATGGGCTTGTTCTCCTCGGCGGCCTGTTTCTTCGCCGCCTCGAAGTCGGTCAGCCACGCGAGCTCTTGCCCGATTTCATCAGCGGTCTTGTTTCCTGATTTTTTTTTTGCGCCGGTCGTACTTTTTTTCACGACCTTCTTCAGTTTCTTGACCAGATCGGCATCGTAGCCGACTGTTCGGTCGAGCACCTTTTCCCCATCCGGACCCACGAGCACCATGGTCGGATAACCGCTGACATCGAATTTGTCGCCGAGCTCCCTGTTCTGTTTTTTGAGTTCGGCGGACTGCTTGATGTTTTGCGGGAAGTCGAGCTCAAGCAGAATCATGTTTTCTTTTGCGAAATCCTGAAATTCGTCCTTGTCGAGGACATCGGTGTGGAGTTTCTTGCACCAGCCGCACCAGTCGGAGCCTGTGAAAAACATGAGGATGGGCTTCTTTTCCGCGGCAGCCTGTTTCCTAGCGGCCTCGAAGTCGGTCAGCCAAACGACCTTTTCAGCCTTCTTTTCAACCTTCTTCGCTTCAGTTTTCTTCGTTGTTTCCCCGGCAGTTTTTTTTGCGTCGGCGGCATTCAGGTCCGCTCCGGCGAAAAGCGATCCGCAGAGCGCGGCCGCGAGAATAAGTTCGAGATGTTTCATGGACGGAAAGCCTCCTTTGTGGATGGTATTGCGTGTGCACACACAAAATGTTTGCGTGTGCACACACAAAATGTTTTTGTTATCTTGATATTATTATAGCATTAGACCGGGGAAAATGCAAATATGTTCCGCGATGTTCTTCTGAAAAAAGCGGGTCCGGCCAGTCCGTTTTTATCAGTTGCTGTCGGGAAAAAACGGAATTCTGTTTCGAACTTTCTTGCATTCGGGCGTTTCATGCGCTATAGTATCGCATCATTTGATTCCGTCCCTGAACAAACGCCCGGTCGCGCCGCATCTCCGCGCCGTGTCCGGCCTCGCAAAATGAGGATGCCGCATGAACCATCGCCACGTTTTGGCCGCCGCCGCGCTCTGCTGCGCCGGATTCGTCTGTGAAGCCGCCGATTTCCCCGTGCCCGTCCTGACCGAAGGAGCCGGCGCGTCTCCTTGCAAGAGCGTCGCCTGTGTCCCTGTCGAATACGTCAGTCTTCCGAGCGGGGTTCTGGCCCGGCTTCAGAGTCTCAACAGCCACTATGTCGCATACACCGTCAAGCCGGACCGCCTGCTGGAACCCTTCCGCATTCAGGCCGGACTGCCGAAGAAGGCCGACCGTTACGACGGCTGGGAGGACGGCGAACTCTCCGGTCACGCCATGGGGCATTACCTGTCCGCGCTGGCATATGTGTACCGGATCACGAAGGACGAACAGGCTAAGAAGCAGGCAGAGTACGTGGTGTCCGAGATCGCGAAGATGCAGGCCGCCGACCCGGACGGTTACGCGATGCCCATCCCCAAAAACACGTTTCTCCAGCTCCGTGACAACATCGTCAGGTCGCAGCCGTTCAACCTGAACGGCATCTGGTCGCCCTTCTACACCTATCACAAGGTCATGGCCGGACTCCGCGACGTCTATCATGCCATGGACTGCCCGGAAGCGCTCGAGGCGGAACGCAGGCTCGCCGACTTCGTGATCTCCGTGGTCTCCCCGCTTACGCATGACAACAACCAGCGGATGCTCTCCTGCGAGTTCGGCGGCATGGGCGAGGTCCTCGCCGATCTCACGGCCGACACAGGCGACAAAAAGTACCTCGAATGCGCCATAAGGCATTTCTATCACGAAGCCCTCATGGACCCCTTGAGCCGCGGGCAGGACATCCTGACCGGGCGGCACGGCAACACCATGATCCCGGAAATGGTCGGCATGGGGCGCATCTACGAGCTTACCGGCGAGAAAAAATACCGGGACATCGCGGACTTCTTCTACGACCGCGTCGTGAACTTCCGCAGCTTCGCCACAGGCGGACACGGCGACGGAGAGTATTTCTTCCCGGTCGGCGACGACGCGAGCCACCTCACCGCCCACACGAGCGAGTCCTGCAACTGCTACAATATGCTGAAGCTCGCAAAACTCGTCTTCGAGTGGAAGCCGGACGCCGCCGTCATGGACTTCGTCGAACGCGTCACGCTGAACCACGTGTCGTCCGTGATCCGCCCCGACCGCGAGGGGGCCTACAGCTACTTCCAGCCGCTCGGATCCGTTTCCGTGAAGAACTTCTCCACCAGCGAACACGTCTGGACGTGCTGCGTCGGCACCGGCATGGAGAACCCGGGCCGCTACGGGGAGATGGTCGCCGCCGGAAAGCAGGGCGAGCTTTATGTGAACCAGTTCTGGCCCGCGGACGTCTCGCTCGACGGACTCCAATGGCTTACCGTGACCGGGAAATATCCGCCGCCGAACGGCATCAAATACAGGATCGACATGACGCCCCGCAAGCGCCTGTCCATTTCCGGCGGATTCCCGTACGATCCGGGCGTGAACATCGCCGTTTGCGCCGACGAGGAATATCCCGCCGAATTCACGCTCAAGATCCGCAAGCCGTACTGGGCGGACAAAATGGCCGTCGAAATACGTGGCGAGCTCATCGAGAAGGAGCCGGGCGAAGACGGCTACATCGCGATCCGACGCACATGGAAGGGCAGGGAGAATGTGAGGGTCCTTTTTGAGGATTACAAGCTTCGCATGGAGCCCCTGACGGACAAGCCGGATTCCCCGGTCTGCTTCATGGCCGGACCTCTCGTCCTCGCCGGCATCGTCCCGGCCAACGGCCTGAAACCGGACGTGCGCGCCGTCCGCCCCGACGGTCTGACCTACGAAACGCCGCCCGTCATCGTGGCGGACAGCGACGAGGAGATCCTTTCCGCTTTCTTTGCGATGGATTCCGGTCCCACCCCGACCAGATTCAGGAGCCGGAAAGTGATCGTTCCCTCGGAAGGCGGCGTGATGGAATTCCGCCCGCTCAGAGGACTGTTGGACGAGCATTACGCAGTGTATTTCAGCCGGTTCAGCAAGGCGGAATGGGATGCAGAGAGCTCCGACGTCGTCAGCCGCGTCCGCCTCGAAATGGGCAACAGCCGCCGCCTTGTGGATGAGATCAAACCCGGTTACCAGCAATCCGAGATCGACCATAAGGTGGTGACCGGAAACACGCAGGCACGCGCAGGAATGGATGGCCGCCGGTTCCGCTTCGCGCCCGCCGGGACCTCGTTCGAGTACACGGTGTCGAAATTGCCGTCCGGGGAGCCCTTGACACTGAACGTGACGATGGCCGGACGCAACACCGCGCTGAAGATCGTCTGCGGCGGAAAGGAGATCTTCTCCGAGGACGTGAACACCGAACGCGGCCAGAGCGTCGAAAAGTCCATCCCGATCCCCTCTGAGGCGATCGCCGCCGACGGCACGGCGAAGCTCGTGTTCTCCGGCGCAAACGGCAAGGCTTCGCCTCAAATCACCGGGATTCGCGTCATGCGAGCCAAATGACCGGGCATCGGGGGTATCCCGGATTTTTTTGCCGGACTGCGGAATGTCGGTCCGGCTTTTTCGTTTCTCCGTCGTTTCCTCCCGTGTCCGAGTGCAGCCGGACACGGATCGACACACTTCGTGTGCCGCGCACTGCCGCAATGGAGGCTTTGCCTTCGGAAAAATGTGTCTTTTTCGTGAAAACGGCTTTCATAAACGGCGGAGACGTGCTATATTATAAAATATAGTTCTGATCCAGTCAACTTGTCTTAACCTGAAGGAATCCAAAATGCCGGAAGACAAAACCTGCAAATACGGCCAGGCAAAGGTCGATTTTATTTGCGCCGAGGACGGCTGCGACGGCGTCGTGCAGTTCAGTCTGCAGGACTGCGCGGACAGCAACATCCAGGTGCTCTGTCCGAAGTGCCACAAGCCTTACGTGTTCGACCATGAACTCCGCACGAAGTTCGGCAAACTCCAGCGCCTGATCGAGGTCGTCCGCGATGCGGAGCCCATCCTCGGCGACTGCAGCGTCTCCGTGAACGTCCCCGGCGGCAGCGTGAAGGTCCCCTATGCCCTGCTGCTCACCCGCCTGAACACCATGCTCACGCTCCATGTCGGCGGCAAATCCATTGACTTCCACCTCTGGATCCAGCCGTCTTCCCCCGATACTTTCCGTTAATCACCTCAAAAGGGTCATGAAAATCATGAACGACCAGGAAATCATAGCCGCATTCGAGTCCGCCGGCGCTCTGCTGACCGGACATTTCCAGCTCCGCAGCAAGAAACACAGCAATCGCTTCTTCCAGGCTGCGCTCGTCTTCAAGAAGCCGTGGGTCGGCGAAGAGCTCTGCAAGGAACTCGCCGCCCGCATTCAGGCCGCCGGCATCGTCGCCGAGACCGTGATCTCTCCGGCGGTCGGAGGTCTCTTCGTCGGGCAGGAGATCGCCCGCGCCCTCCATATCGAATCCATCTTCGCCGACAAGGAAAACGACCAGCTCGTCCTGAAGCGCGGCTTCCGCCTGAAACCGGGCGAGAAGGTCATCGTGGCGGAGGACGTCGTGACCGAGGGCGGCCGCGTTCAGCAGACCATCGACCTGGTGCGCTCGCTCGGCGCCGATCCGGTCGCGGTCGCGGTCATCACCGACCGCAGCGGCGGCAAGGTCTCCTTCGGCGGCATTCCGTTCTTCAGTCTCCTGAAACTCTCCCTGCCGACCTACACGGCGGAGGAGTGCCCCATGTGCCGCGCCGGGCAGCCCATCGACGTCCCCGGCAGCAAATCCTGAAACCGCTGCGGCGGATGAACCACAGAAAGACCATTCATGTTTGCAACGATCGTCAAGAAAATATTCGGCAGCAAGTCGGCCCGTGACGTGAAACGGCTGCGCCCCCTGGTGGCGAAGATCAACGCCCTGGAGGAGCAGTACCAGTCCCTGACCGAGGAACAGCTGAAAGCCAAAACGCAGGAGTTCAAGGACCGCTACGCGAAAGGCGAGTCACTTGATTCCATGATGTGCGAGGCGTTCGCCGTCGTGAAGAACGCCTGCCGCCGCATGGTCGGCCGGACTTACCAGGTCTGCGGCCACGAGCTTGTCTGGGACATGGTCCCCTTCGACGTTCAGATCATTGGCGGCATCGTGCTCCATCAGGGCAAGATTGCGGAAATGGCCACTGGCGAGGGCAAGACGCTCGTCGCCACCATGCCTCTCTACCTGAACGCCCTTTCCGGGCACAACTGCCAGCTCGTCACCGTGAACGACTACCTCGCGCTCCGCGACTCCCAGTGGGTCGGGCGCGTGTTCGAGTACCTCGGCCTCACGGTCGGCTGCATCCAGAACTCCATGCACTCCGGGCAGCGCAAGGCGCAGTACGCCTGCGACATCACCTACGGCACCAACAGCGAGTTCGGCTTCGACTATCTCCGCGACATGGGCATGGCCACCGACAAGGACCACCTTGTCCAGCGCGATTACTACTACGTCATCATCGACGAAGTCGACTCCATCCTCATCGACGAAGCCCGTACGCCGCTCATCATCTCCGGTCCCGTGAGCGTCTCCACGCACCAGTTCGACAAGCTCCAGCCGTTCGTGGCCGGTCTCTATCGCAAGCAGGAGACTCTCTGCGCCCGCCTTCTCCGCGAGGCGAAGGACATCATCGACCGCCGCGACGAAGGCAAGGCCACCGACGCGGAGTTCGACGAGGCGATCCGCAAGCTGCTCCAGGTCAAGTTCGGCATGCCCCGCCACAAGATGCTTGCCCACATCCTCGAGGATGCCGACATCCTCAAGAAGCTCGAACGCTACGAATCTTTTGTCCGCAGCGACCAGAACCGCGGCATGCTCCAGGAAGTCCAGGACGAGCTGTATTTCGCCATGGACGAAAAGCAGCACGAGGCCGACCTCACGGAACGCGGACGCAACGCCATTTCCCCGAACGACCCCGAAGCCTTCGTCCTGCCCGATCTGCTCAATTCCCTTCACGACATCGACAACGACCCGAAGACCGACTACCAGACCAAGCTGGCGCGCCGCCGGGCGTTCCAGGAAGCTTTCGCCGAGAAGAGCGAACGCCTCCAGAATATCTCCCAGCTCCTCCGCGCCTACTGCCTCTTCGAGAAGGATGTGGACTACGTCGTCATGGAGGGCAAGGTCCTCATCGTCGACGAGCATACCGGACGCATCCTGCCGGGCCGCCGCTTCAGCGACGGTCTGCACCAAGCGCTTGAGGCGAAGGAGAACGTGAAGATCGAAAGCGAGACCCAGACCCTCGCCACGATCACCATCCAGAACTATTTCCGCATGTACAAGAAACTCGCCGGCATGACCGGTACGGCCGAAACCGAGGCAAACGAGTTCCATCAGATCTACAAGCTCGATGTCGTCGTTATCCCCACGAACCGTCCCTGCATCCGCAAGGACGTGAACGATACGGTCTTCAAAACCAAACGCGAGAAATTCCGTGCCATCGTGGCCGAGACCGAGGCCGCCTACAAGCGCGGGCAGCCGGTCCTGCTCGGTACCATCTCCGTCGAAGACTCCGAGCTCGTCAGCCGCATGCTCCGCATGAAGAACATCCCCCACAACGTCCTCAACGCGAAGAATCACGCCCGCGAATCCGAGATCATCGCCCTCGCCGGACGCCGCGGAGCCGTCACCGTCGCCACCAACATGGCCGGACGCGGCACCGACATCAAGCTCGAACCCGGCGTCGAGGAGCTTGGCGGCCTGCTGGTCCTCGGCAGTTCCCGCCACGATGCCCGCCGCATCGACCGCCAGCTGCGCGGACGATGCGGACGTCAGGGCGACCCCGGCATGTCGCATTTCTACGTGTCGCTGGAAGACAACCTGATGCGCCTGTTCGGTTCCGACCGCATCGTGACGATCATGGAGAAGTTCGGCATGGAGGAGGGCGAAGAGCTTCAGCATCCGCTTCTGAGCCGTTCCATTGAAACCGCCCAGCGCCGCGTGGAGCAGCATCATTTCGCCATCCGCAAACGCACGCTCGAGTACGACGACGTCATGAACAAGCAGCGCGAGGTCATTTACGGTTTCCGCCGCGATACCCTCTTCAACGAGGACAGCCGTAAAGCCATCCTCGACATCATCGAGATCGAGGTCGGACGTCATGTGGAAGACGCCTTCGCGGATGTTTCCCCCGAACTCAAGATCCCCTACAACCGCGATATGCTCCTCGCCTGGCTGAACTACTCTTTCCCGTTCGGTTTCAGCGAACAGGACCTGACCGTGGATTTCCAGGACGAAAAGGCTTCCGAGCTCATGATCGAACGCATCCTCAAGAAGGTCTTCGACATGTACGAGCTGAAGGCATCCCTCGAAGACCCCGTCGCCCTCAAGTGGCTCGAACGCCAGATCGTGCTCGACGCCATCGACTCCCGCTGGCAGGATCACCTTCGCGCCATGGACGAGCTCCGCAGCAGCATCGGTCTCCGCGCCTACGCCCAGAAAGATCCGCTTGTCGAGTACAAGCGCGAGGCGTTCCGCCTGTTCGAGCAGCTTATGAACGACATCGACCAGCAGATCATCGGCAAGCTCTTCCGTTCCGCCACCAATATGTCGGCTTTCGAGCGCTTCATTCCCGCCGCGCAGCAGTACATCCTCAGCCATCAGACTGTCGACCAGCTCGGTTCCACCACGGCTTCCGCGGAACCTCCGGCCCCCGTTGACGCCGCGTCCGCCGCAGGCGATTCCTCGCCCGAAGCTCCGATGCAGCGTCCGGACCCCGGCGTCCCGTACCAGCGTGATGAAGAGAAGGTCGGTCCGAACGATCCGTGTCCCTGCGGTTCCGGCAAAAAATATAAAAAGTGCTGCGGCAAGTGACCGCATCGGGCGGTGCATGATGACCGGACGCAGGACATTCCGTTTGCTCCTGATCGGATGCGCCGCCGTTTTTTGTCTTCGCGTCTCCGCCGCGGACGCGCTCCGCGACAAAGCGGAGAAGGGTGACCCGGAGGCCGCGTTCGAGCTCGGCAACGAATATTTCTACGGCACGGACACGCGCAAGGCGAATCCCGTGCTCGCGGCGCACTGGTTCCGGAAGGCTTCGGCGGAAATCCCCGAAGCGTTGTTCAACTACGGCGTCTGCCTGGAACGCGGCTTCGGCGTTGAGCGCAATCCCGTTGCCGCCGCCGAATGTTACCGCAAGGCCGCCGAAAAGAAGTGCCGGCCCGCCGAGTTCAACTACGCCATGGTCCTGCTGAACGGTGTGGAGTTCCGCACTGTCGAGGAGCGCAGCAAATACAAGGATTCCGAGGTCCCGGACCCGAATCCCGAAAAGGCACGGAAAATGATCCAGTCGCTTGCCGATGGCGGTTATCTGCCCGCCCGGATCGAGCTGGCCGCCATCCTGCTTTCCTCCCGTTCCGATGTTTCCGCCGAGGACGCGGAAAAGGCATTCAAGCTCATCTCCGAAGTCGTGAAGTCTCCTGACGCCCCGGCCCGCGCATGGCGTATCCTCGGCGACTGCTATTTCTCCGGCTTCGGCACCGCTCCCGACGGCAAAAAGATGATCGCCGCGCTGGAAAAGGCGGCCGCCAAGGGCAATCTGGAGGCGCTTTCCCGCATGGGCTACTGCTACGAATTCGGCATCAACGTGGATGCCGATTCCCAAAAGGCGCTCGCATGCTACGAACGCGCCGCAAAGGCCGGACTCCCCGCCGCCATGCTCAAATACGGCGACATGATTGCCGCGGGCGAGGTCGACGGCAAAGGCTCGGACGATGCTTTCGTCTGGTACAGGAGATCCGCCGACGAGGATTGCCCCGAGGCGCTTTACCGGCTCGGCACGCTGACGCTCGAGGGCATCGGCACCGACAAGGATCCCGCGCTTGCCGCGGATCTCTTCTCCCGCGGCGCCCAGCTCGAACACCCGAAATCCCAGTACGAGCTCGGAATGCTATTCCTCAAGAAGGACGGCCCGATCGCCAGAGACGAGACCGCCGCGTTCTTCTGGTTCAACCGTGCTGCCTCCAAAGGCGATTCCGCGGCTCAGCGCCAGCTGGCTGTCTGCTACGAAAACGGCGTCGGCTGTGAAGTTGACCTGGAAAAAGCGCTCATCCTGTACCGCGAGGCGGCGCGGAACGGCGACGTGGAGGCGCGGCGCCGTCTGAACCGGTGAGAACAATATCGCTATGAACCGAACCTGAACGGAACAGACCGCCGGACCGTTTTTCCGGTCTGTTTCCCGGAGAAGAAAACAACATGCCCTCCGATCCGATCTTCCATATCGTCCTGCACGCGCCCGAGATCCCCCAGAACACGGGGAACATCGGGCGCATCGCCTGCTGCACAGAGTGCCGTCTGCACCTCGTGAAGCCCATTTCGTTTTCGTTTGACGATGCCCACCTGAAACGCGCCGGCATGGACTACTGGCGGCACGTCGACTGCGTCATCCACGAGGATTTCGCCTCGGTGCTGGCGTCTGCCGCCGGAGCCCCGATGTATTTCTTCTCGACCAAGGCGAAACAATGCTACTGGGACTGCCCCTTCGAGCGCGGTTCCTACCTTGTCTTCGGCAGCGAGAGCAAGGGGCTGCCGCAGTACCTTCACGACACCTACGCGCCGCAGTTTTACACCATCCCCATGCCGGGGAATTTCAACCGGAGCCTGAATCTGGCCAACTCGACCGCCGTCGCGGTGTACGAGGGCCTGCGCCGGATCCTGCCGGGCGCGGGGAGGCTTGCATGAGCGAAGAAAGACCGCGTCGGGAACAACAGCACCCCGGAACCGCGCCGGAGACCGCCGTTTCCTCCGCCGAATCCATGTCCGCCGCGGAAATGGAAAAGCCGCCGGAGCCGACCTGGAAAAAGACGCTGAAATTCATCCTGAAGTTCGGCGTTTCGGCAGGCATCCTGACTTACATCGTGTGCACGCGCGACATCAAGTGGCAGGACTTCAAGCTTGTGAACCCGTGGTGCATCGTGGCGGCGTTCTTCTGCGTCTATGCCCAGCTTTCCCTGACCGCCATCCGCTGGTTCACGCTTCTGCGGACAGTTGGGGTGAAGTGTTCGTTCATGGAAGCCTTCAGCCTTCAGATGCAGGGGATGTTCTTCTCGCAGTTCCTGCCGGGCGGCTCGGTCGGCGGTGACGTGGTGAAGGCCGGCATCCTTGCCACTCGGACCCCGCCGGGCGGCAAGTTCAATGTGGTGTTTTCGATCTTCGTGGACCGTCTGTGCGGCCTGGGGGCGTTGCTGATCGCCCTGCTCGGCACCTGTCTGATCTGTCGCGACACGATCGCGAAGTTTCCCGAGGGCCAGCGCAACGGTCTGCTGGTGATGTGCGCCGTCTGCGGCGCGCTGCTCTGCGTGGTGGTCTTCGTCTTTTTCAGCGATTTGCTGTACAGGGTGAAGTTCTTCAAGTTCTTTCTGGACATCGCCGACCGCATCACGAAGGACACGTTCAAACGGGCCGCAGACGCTGTGGCGCTGTACCGCCGCAGCTGGAAACTGCTCCTCGGATGGATCGTCGCCACCACGTTTGTCTTCTTCCCCGTGCTCGGCCTGCCCGTGTGGCTGATGGCCAACGGGTTCCAGGGGGCGCCGCACCGGGACTTCCTGCCGTGCCTCATGATCTCGAACGTAAGTCAGACCATCGCGGCCATTCCCGGGTCGTTCGGCGGCACCGGCACGCGCGACATCGCCGGTGCCGAAATGATGACCGCGATGGGGTTCACCGACACGGAGAGCGGCGTGATCCCGATCCTCGTGACCATGGTGACGCTGCTCGTCGCGCTTTCCTGTTCCGTTTTCTTCGTCTTCGATCGGGGAAAACGCGTCGGCAAGCGGTGATTTTCCGTGAATCCTGCTTGCTTTTCCGCGGAAACGTGATACATTAGATACGATATTATTTTCTCTTGCCACCCCCCAAACAGCAGGACAGACATGTCAACCCGCAAACAGGACGGAACGATGCTGGATTCTCCGTCGCGGACGCAGGTCATTGAGATCTTTCCGCCCGCCTCTTCCTGCATTGCCGCCGATACTCATCCCGGATTCCAGCGCGAGAACAACGAGGACAGTTTCGGCACGTGCATGGATCCCGCAAGCGACTGCGCTCTGCTTTTCGTGGCGGACGGCATCGGCGGAAACAGCGGAGGCGACCTGGCCAGCCAGTTTACCGCGAAGGGCCTGCTGGCGCAATGGAAACGCTTCAGCGAGGGGAAGACGCCCCATCCGGACGAGACCGTCACGTTTTTCCGCAATACGCTGGAGGACATCAACAGGACCCTGTACGGCATCAACGCCGATCAGGGTACGCTTTCCGCGCCCATGGGCACTACGATCGCCGCGCTCGCACTGCTTCCGGACCGGATCGTGGTGGCGCATGCCGGCGACAGCCGCGTGTACCGCATCCGCGCAGCCGGGATCGAATGCCTCACGGAGGACCATTCGCTCGTGCAGAAATGGGTGAGCGAGGGCGTGATGACCGCCGAGGACGCGAAGACGCACCCGATGGCGCACATCATTTACAAATCCATCGGCCAGCAGCGCCATCTGGAGCCCGACATCCGCATCCTCGACCGGAAACGCGACGACAGGTTCATCGTGTGTTCCGACGGCCTGATGTGCCATGTGTCCGACCCGGAGATCCTCCACATCGTGTCCAAGAACGAATCCGCACAGGACGCCGTGCAGGAGTTGATCCGCACCGCCCTGAAACGCGGCGGCCACGACAACGTCACCGTCGCCTGCTACTGCCGGTCCTGACGCCCCCCGTCGCTGCCCTGTCGCCTGCTTCTGCCTGCGCTCGTAGTTGTCCCCCTGCCGCCCCCCTTCTGCCGCTCCTGATGCCCAGCGGACATCGCCCTCCCTGTGTCGTTTCATTGATGACTTGCCTTCGGAATCAGGCGGCCTGTCACTCGGAAATCCAAAAGCGAAAACACCCCCGGCGGATTCGGCTTCCGGCGGGGGCGGGAGGATCGCGGATTGATGCGAAAGAGCTGTGGACGAGTTGGTTACGGGATCTCGATGTCCTTCGGCATGGTGCAGAAGTTCTCCATGCCGGTTTCGGTGATGAGCACGAGGTCTTCGATGCGGACGCCGCCGATGTCGTGGTAGTAGAGACCGGGTTCGACGGTGATCACGTTGCCGGGCTGGAGCAGCTCGAAATTGCGCGCGGAGAAGCGGGGCTGTTCGTGGATTTCGAGGCCGACGCTGTGTCCGAGCCCGTGGAAGTATCCGCATGGGTAGCCTTCGCTGTCGACTCCGGTCTTGAATCCGGCTTCGGCGAGCGACTTGATGCAGAACTCCTGCATGAGGTTGCAGGGCAGCCCGGGCTTCAGCTGGGCTTCGACCGCCTCGTTCACGTAGCGGACGGCCTTGTACATCTCGAAGAGGCGCTTGCTCGCTTTCCCCTTCACGAAGGTGCGGGTCATGTCGCCCCAGTAGCCGTTCACGTCGCTTCGCGGGAAGATGTCGGAGACGACGGGGGCTCCGGCCTTGATGGGGCCGCTGCCGATGCAGTGGGGCAGGGCGGAATCGGGGCCGCAGGCGATGATGGCTCCGACGGAGGAGTAGGATTTGCGTTTGAACTCGGCTTCGACCTCGGCGCGGATGAAGTCGCAGGTCAGGACCTTGCCGTGCCATTCGAGGAAGCCCTGGGAATTGATCGTGGACTCGGCGATGAAGTCGCGGACCTGGTACTGCGCCTCCTGCGTGACGGCCTCGGCGGCGCGGAGCTTTTCGATCTCGTCGGGACGCTTGATGGCGCGTTCGGGAAAGAACGGGCCGTTTGCCATTTCGACCTCGACTCCGACGGCGCGGAGTTTTTCGGCGAAGATGAGCGGGAAGCGTTCGGGCACCTGCCAGCGCGTCACGCCGTAGACCTTGCTGATGGCGGCCACGAGGCAGCGTTTGCAGTCCTGCGGGGCCTGCTTCAGGACGTCGGCGAAATCGACCACTTCGATCCCGGGGCGGACTTCCTGACGGGCGCGGGCTATCTCCAGGACGGACACGAAGACATAGCGCTTGTCGCCGATCTCGGCGTAGATGAACTCGTCCGGGGCAAAAAAACCGGAGCCGTAGACGAGGTCCGCGGATTCGGCGGTTGTGGCCGCAATCAGGCGGCCCTGCGACATTTTTTCCATCAAAAAGGAACTCCTCGCTTGAAAAAGGATGAAAATGAAGTTAAATTGAATGATATACTTTAAATATATCACAATCCGCGGAAAAATCAAAAGGTTCTTATGGCCATTCCCAATACTCCTGTCGGCATCGGCGTTTCCGTCATCATCATTGCGCTCGGCTCTTATCTCGTCGGTGCGGTCCCGTTCGGCTTCCTCATCGGGAAGATGAAGGGCATCGACATCCGCAAACACGGCAGCGGCAACATCGGCGCGACGAACGTGACGCGCGTGGTGGGCAAAGCCTGGGGCCGCCTGTGCTTCTTCCTTGACTTCCTGAAGGGTGCGCTCCCCGTGATCGCCGCGTCCATGCTGTCCGAACGCGAGTCATCGCAGTTCGTGGTGGAACACCTGCCCGAATGGCTGAAGATGGAACCGTGCCTGCCCGATCCGGGCGGTCTGCTGGCTTGCGTGGCGGCGTTCGCCGCGGTCTGCGGGCACATCTGGCCGGTGTATCTGAATTTCAAGGGCGGCAAGGGGATCTCGACCGCGGCGGGTGCGATCCTGGCGCTGAATCCCTTGTCGCTCCTGTCTGCCGGCGCGGTGTGGGTGATCGTGTTTTTCGCATCGCGGTACGTGTCGCTGGCGAGCATCGCCGCCGCCGTGGCCATCGCGGTGTTCTGCGTGGTCTACAAGGTCGCCGGGCTTTCCAACGCGAACCTGCCGGAGACCATCCTGCTCTTCCTGCTTGCCGTCCTCGCCATCACCAAGCACGCGTCGAACATCCAGCGTCTGCGGGATGGCACGGAGAGCCGGTTCGAGCGGAAGAAAAAGGCCGCGCCGCTCTCCATGAACGAGCTTCAGGACGATTCTTCCATCCGGGCCGCGGTGCTGGGCGACGGCGCCTGGGGCACCGCGCTCGCGCTCACGCTCCATGCCAACGGGCACAAGGTGCGAGTTTGGGGCGCGTTTCAGGAGAACATCGACGCGGTGAACCGCGAGCATGAGAACAAAAAGTTCCTGCCGGGCGTGCCGATCCCGGACGGGCTGGAATACACTTCGGACATGGAACACGCGGTGAAGGACGCGCGGCTGATCGTGCTGGCCACGCCGTCGCAGTATCTCCGCGGGGTCCTGCAGCAGTTCAAGCCGTATCTGAACGCCGACACGCAGATCATCGTGGACATCGTGAAAGGCATAGAGCTGAGCTCCCTGCTGACGATGAGCGAGCTCTGCCGCCAGGAACTCGGCCCGACGCATTACGTGGCGCTGTCCGGGCCGAGCCACGCCGAGGAAGTGGCCCGCCGTATCCCGACGCTGGTCGTGACCGCGTGCGAGGACCGCGACATCGCGGAATACGTCCAGCGCATCTTCATGAATGAATTCTTCCGTGTGTACACGTCGTACGACGTGGTCGGCGTGGAGCTGGGCGGCGCTTTGAAGAACATCTACGCCATTGCCGCGGGCATTGTGGACGGCTGCGGCATGGGCGACAACTCGAAAGCCGCAATGATGACGCGTGCCATCGCCGAGATGTCGCGCCTGGGGAAACGCCTCGGCGGCAAGAAAGAGACGTTCAGCGGACTGAGCGGCGTCGGCGATCTGATCGTGACCTGCACCAGCAAACACAGCCGCAACCGCTACGTCGGCGAGGAGCTTGGCAAAGGCCGCAAGCTCGACGAGATCATACGCTCCATGAACATGGTCGTGGCCGAAGGCGTGAAGACCTGCGAGGCCGCCTACGCCCTTTCCGAACGCTGGGACGTTGACACCCCGCTGATCCACGGCATCTACGCCGTGCTCCACGACGGACGCGATCCGCGCGAAAGCGTCCGCGAACTGATGACCCGCAAAGCGAAAAACGAAGAGGAGTGAACGGCGCAAGCCGTCGGAAGAAAACGAATGATCACCCCGGCCCCGGACGACAAATCGGGACCGGGTTCTTTTTTTGCCGTTGAGCAGGGAACGGGATGCGGATCGCCCGCCGGGGAAGAACGTCCGGGCTCAGGGGGGCGGGTCCCTGTTCGACTTCGGCGTTGTGCCCGGGCAATTCCGGAACGATCCGGGCTCTGCTCAGGTGCTGCGTCCGGCGGGGCTTCCGGCAAAAACAGGGCAAAAAAAAACCCCGGACCGACAAGTCGGAACCGGGGTCCTTTTTTGAATCTGCGCCGAATCGGGCTCAGATCCAAAAGCCGTAAAGCCGAAAATTACTTCGCAGCGTCGGCAGCGTCCTTGGCAGCATCGGCAGCAGCGTCGGTAGCGTCCTTGGCAGCATCGGCAGCACCGTCAGTAGCGTCCTTGGCAGCATTGGCAGCGTCGGCAGCGGGCTTGTTTTCGCTGGCAGCTTCGGGGGCCTTGTCACCGCAGGCGGTGAAAGTCATGGCGCAGAAAGCAGAGGCCAGAACGGTGAGGGTGAAGAGCATTTTTTTCATTGTGAATGCCTTTCTGTTTTTGGTTGTTTGGTGAGGTTTATGTTTAGAAAGCGGAAGACTCTGAAACGCTGTCAGCCAGCTTTCTTTTTGGGCTTGATGGTGAGGATGAATCCGAGAGCGAGACTGAGGTAAGCGCTCATGAGGACCTGATACTGGCCCGGGAGCGAGAACGTGATCGTATGCGCGGGAATCCAGAAGACGACGATGGTTTTCAGCATGAAGGAGCCCCAGATGTGCTTGTCGATGCCTTCGAGGAATTCGCCGCCGCCGAGGAGACGCTTCTTGTTGATGCAGGTGTTCCAGTATTCGTGGCTGAGCATCATCGGATAGCAGAAGATGAGGTTGGCCCACAGAGACGTGGAGAACCCGCGGAGGATGGTCTGGGCCGTGTCGTTGCTGAAATGGAACGGCCAGACCGGGGAGGGTTTGCCGGTGAGGGGATCAATGGCCATGAGGGAGGCGATGCCCTTGCCGAAGATCTTGAACGTGATGGTGAACAGCATGCCGTATACGCCCCAGACGATGAATTTGGGGAAGAGCCCCGGGGTCTTCCAGCTGCCGGTACGCCCGCGCACCTTGATCATTTCGCCGAAAATAGCGAGGAGGCCGACCTTCAGAAACCCGGTGATGTACGGGTACTGATCGACCACGGTGCCGAAATTCTTAAGGCCGTCCGTGGAGAACCCGACCCAGTGGAACCCGTTCGAGGCGGAGACGGAAACTTTTGCGACGTCGATACTGACGTCCGTTCCGTATCTCCACGGGAAGAAGAAGACGACGCATGTATAGGCGATAAAGTAAATGACCGCTATGATGTCGCCGGTTTTTATTTTCATGTGTTCTGTTTCCTTGAGCAAAACAAGAGAATGCATGCAAAACATTTTATGTTTAAAATAGCATAAAAAGTCGGAAATTCAAGCCAAAAATGAAAGAAAGATTCGGAAAATGAGAAAGTTGAGCGGGAGAAAGAGAAAATATGGAGCGGAAAAAGCCGGAAAAAAACGGTCTTTCGGAATCGCCGGGATCATTTACAGTATCTCCGGAAACATTTCCCGCAGCACCCGCATCACGCCGTCCTCCTCGTTCGAGGGGGCGCGGTATTTCGCGGCGGCAAGCAGATCGGGGTGGGAATTCGCCATGGCGTAGCCGAATGCGGCCTGACGGAGCATCTCCAGGTCGTTCGGGTAATCGCCGAACGCCATGCACTGTTCCGGGGTGATCCCGAGGCGGCGCTGAAGAAACGCCAGCGCAAGGCCCTTGTTCACGTCGGAGCGCATGACGTCGACCCAGTTCCGTCCGGCGAGCGTGACTTTCAGATGCGGCCTGAACTTCGCGAATTCCGGCTCGCAGCGGAGCGCGGCATCCTCGGCGTCGAAGACCGCGACCTTCACGACGGAATCGCCCGCCGCCTTCACCGCCGCAAGCGGATCGTCGACGAACGTGCGTTTCCGGTAGTACATCGCGGTGTTTTCGCGGGCCGCCGGACCGCAGCCGCTGCCGATGTATGCCGACTGCACGCCGCTCAGGACCAGGGGTGCGCCGATCGCGGTTCCCGCGCGGCAGAGTTCGGGCAGCATGTCGTCCGGGATCGGGGAACAGGAGATCATTTCCGCGCCGTCGAAGATGAGGCCGCCGTTTTCGGCGAAATAGAACAGCTTGTCCGCGACGGAGGCGAACATGGCGGCGAGGTTGAAATACTGGCGGCCGCTGGCGAGCACGAACCTGACGCCGCGCCGGTACAGGGCTTCGACCGCCGGGACGAAATCCGGGGGGACCTCCTTGCGGTCGTTCAGAAGCGTGCCGTCGAGGTCGACGGCGACGAGGCGGATGTCGCGGCCGGTCATGGCGTCTGCGGCTCGTCCTGTTCGTCGATGCGGAACTGGATCGGGAGGACGTTCTGGCTGCGGACCCAGGCTTTCACCGTGGGCTCCAGCAGGAAATCTTCCATCGCCTGGTCCTTCACGAACACATGGTCGCAGTACGGGCAGCGGGAAAACGTTTCGACGTCGGGCTGGGCGAGCATTTCGCCGCAGGCCGGGCAAACAAGAAAACGCGGTTCGTCGTCATCGACGGGCAGCGCGGGAACAGTCGGGATCGCGGGGATCGAGCGAAGCATAGTCATTTTGGTACATCATCCTTTCCGGCATCGGGAACGGAGAGCTGTGCAGCGGAACTGCCGCACGTCCCGGGCGCAGGCTGTAGAGATCGCCGAAGCCGGGCCGGGGAAACACCCTCTTATCCTATCATTACAATATAACGCGCGAAGGTGTTTTTTCAACCCCGCCCGGGTTCTTTTTTCAAAAAAACGCCCCGTCCCCGGCAAAAACGCGCCCGCGGTCCGGAAACAGGCGGCGCCGCCAACCGGAATCCCGGATGACGGCGTCGGATTTCGCGGTTTTGAGGACGGGTCACTCCTCGTCTTCCTCGCCCGGCTGATGGCCGTAGGGGAAGAAGAAGATGCGGCCGCCGGTCTTGCCGTTCTCCTCGGAACGCTCGAAGAGTCCGCCGAGGAAGGACCACTCGTGGAAGCCGGGTGCGTCCTTGGTTGTGATGAACGGGAAGATGAACTTGCGGGTGTTCACGCCGTCGGTATCCATGTTGTAGAGGTATCCGAGGACGCTCTTGTGTTCCTTTTCTCCGAGCTTCTGGCTGTTCGAGACGAGCCCGAAGAACACCTTGCTCTGGTAGTCGCCCGTCTCCTTGCATTCGAAGGTGGCGGAGGAGAGTCCCCAGCCGGTATGGTACGAGGTGACGGTGCGCGGCTGGACGTATTCCGCGGCGATGGCCTGGAGCACCGGCGGGATGGAGTCGCAGAGCGGCATTTTGCGGTCGAGGGGCTTCATGCCGAGTTTTGCCATGACCTGGTCGACCTGTCCGAGCACGGCATGCCAGTGGTCGGCGTACGTGTGGTCCCTATCGGACAGTTTCTGCGATTCGGCCGCCTTCTGTGCGATCTCGTCCGGAGAAAGGCGGGAGATCCCGTATGTGTCATTCATCTGGTACAGGGTGCCGTAGAGCCCCGAAACGAGCTTGTCGGTCCCTTCCTTCCACTGGACGAACGTTTCGTCGCCGGTGCCGACGAGGAAGAGCGCGTAGTGGTCGGTCTCGCCTCTGACCGGGTCGATGGAGTGGGATGCCTGGAGCGCGTTGGCGTCCGCGGGGATGATCCTGCCGGGGTGCGGGATGTCGGCGTCATGGTTCTGCGTGGCGCCGAAGTAGAGCAGCGGACAGAGAATGCCGAGGGACGAGCCGTTGGGGGAGGAGCTGCCGCCGGAGAGGAGCGGGAGGATGAACCAGGACTTCGAGATGCCGGAGACCTCGCCGTTGAGTTCGGTGTAGTTCTTGTCCCAGAAGAAGAAGGGATAGAATCCGCCGTAGGTCTCCACCGCTTCTCCCTTGAAGATGGCGTTTTCCATTTCGACGACGGCGTCGAGCATGGCCTGCGTGTCGGCCTCGGTGCGGTCGCTGTCGCGGTAACGTGTCACGGCATCCTGGAATTCGGGCGTGATGCCGTTGAGAGTCAGGACATTGCCGCACGCGTTGGTGATCCTGGCGCGGGCGAATTCTGCGGTGATGGGATTCGCGGTGTTCTGCCGGTTCGATCCCAGCTCTTCCGCGAAGTCTTCAAGCGTCAGCGTGACGTAGTAGTCCTCGAACGTCGGATAAGATTCCCTGCCTCCCCGGATGAGCGTGAGGACAGAGGCGGATTTCTCGGTGGACCCGAAGCCGTTGCGCTTTCGGTTGGTCGTTTCGTCCGTGTAATGTCCGAGGAGTCCGAGCAGGAGCGAGAAGTCGACGCCGTCCCTGCCGCTCTCGCAGTAGGACAGCGGAGTGTACGTCTCCGTGGAAACGACGCTCTTTTCGCCGGATTTTTCGAGGGTTTCGCGGTACGAGAGGAAAAGCGGGAGAAAGCAGGCGGCCGTGGAGGTCTCCCTGCCATTGTCGCGGACTTCGGAGATGACGGCGTCCATGATGGTCTTCGCCATGTCTTCGGCTTCCTTCGCGGTCATTTCGCCGGAGAGCATGCGGTCGATGCCGCAGATGCGGAATATCTCCTCGTTGGAAAGAGCGAACGGGCCGCTGTCGATCTGTCTGAGCTGGGGGAGCCTGTCCGGCTTCGTGTCGGGAGCCGGCGAGAATTTCAGCATGTACTGGTTCTGCACGAGCCCGTTGAGCATGCGCTCCGCCGATGCTTTGCCTGACTCTTCCTCGTCCGGTGCATCGGCGCGTTTGAGATATTCGTCGACGCAGGACGAGGCGAAGCGGTAGAACCCGCCGTAAACAGTGCCGGGATCGTATTTCGTTTCGGTGGAGTACCAGGGGAAGAAGCCGAGGAAGTTCAGGTGTTCGGAGGTCTCCGTCAGGCCGAAGCGGTTCTTGGTCTCCTTGCCGCCCTGGGAGAAGAGGATGTGCCAGAGGATGGAGTTCGAGTACGACGTCTCCGTGCGATGGTAATAATTCTTCGGCGACGATTTCGTGCGCTCGAAGTCTAAGAGATAGCACAGGAAGCTGAGTTCGCTGTTGCCGTCGTCGGAGCGGCTCCACTCGAAGAACGGCAGAAGCGCGTCGCTGCGTTCCTCCGAGGTCGACACGATCTCATTGTCGAGCGTTGTTCCGGCCTCTTTTTCCGAGAGGTCTTCTTCCTCCATCAGCTTCGCCTTGTCGGCGCGGAAGGACTCCGAGTAGAACCAGTACGGGATGTAGTCGTCGCGGCTTGGCGCGTTGTTGAACCTGCGGCGGACGGCGCGGTACCTGTCGTAGAGCAGGTAGCGGCGTTCGTATTCGGAAGCGAGATCTCGGTAAGCCGGGTATTCGTAGTCCTTGCGGGCGAACGGGATGGAGTTGAACTCGGAGCCGCAGTCGCTCTTTTCCCAGTAATAGGCCGGGAAGAGGTAGCTGAGGTTGGTTTCGTCGTGGCTGCGTTCGACGCGGAAGAACGGGAAGAAACCGTATTCGCGTTCGCTGGAATTGTAAGCCCACCAGATGGGGCCGACGTACTTCATGTCGGACGCCTGGGAGGACCCGCGGAAGAACGGGAAGGCGCCCCACGCGTAGCGACCCCAGTAGCCGAGCAGCAGGATGTTGCCCTCGGTCCATTCCTCCGTTTTGCCGTCCATGCCCGTGGCGGAGTTCTTTTCCCAGCCGCCGAACGGGAGCACGAACCCGCCGTCCTTGTCGAACCATGCAAGCGGGAAGAATCCGCAGTCGGGGTCGTTGTGGTCCCACCACCAGAGGAGCACGTGATTGAACTCGCCGTCACCGTTGTCGACGTTGTAGAACGGGAAGAATCCGTGCCGTTTCCAGGCGTCGCGCCAGTAGCCCAGGAACATGTACTGGCCATCGGCCCATGTCGTCTTTCCGTCTTCGTCGACGTCCTTTTCCATCCAGAGCAGCGGGGAGTAGAAGGAACCCGGCGTTTTCAGGTAGAGCGGAAGAAGGGCGTTCGTGTCGGCGACTTTCCAGAAGAGCGGGAAAACGCCGCACGCGAACGGCAGGAACGTTTTTTCCGGCATCGTGGACATGTCGCTCCTGTCCCACCAGACCGGCCCGACGATCCCGAGTTTTTCGCCGAAGAAGAAGAGCGGCACGACGCCGAAGCTTTCCTTTTCGCCGAGGAACGGTCCGGCGAACCAGAACGAGCCGGGTTCCTTGCCCACGTGGAACAGCGGGAACATGCCGAAGCAGTCGTCGTCCCAGTACGTGTTCAGCGCCCAGCCGTCGCCGTTGACGGGGTTCCAGGCGCAGAGCGGGAAGAGGATGGAGTATTCGTTGCCCTCCTGGTTGTAGAACGGGCGCACGGCCATGCCGAATTCGTCCCAGTCGATGAACGGCCAGAGGATGCTCACGTAGCGGCTGTTCACGGTGCAGAACGGCCAGACGTTGACCTGGCGGTCCTGAAGGCCGACCGGAGTGCGGAGTTTGACGACGGCATCGTCGAATCTGCCGCCGGAAATGCGGCTGGACTTCGGCGCGGAGTAGGAATCGGAATCCCAGCCGAGGCGGTTCATGCGCTCACTGGAAGCGCAGCCGGTCGCGAAGACGGCGGCGAGGAGCGCGAGGCCGGAGAGGAAAGATGCGAGAAGAAGGGACGGTTTCATAAAAAAAGTATCCCGGAATAAGAAAACATAGATGTTGGTGTTTCCGGTTAATATAATACTGCGCCGGAGAGATTTCAAACGCGAAAAACCGTTTTTCGCGTATAAATAACGCGAAAAACGGGCGTGTGCGAGAGGGGGTATGGAGTCATGAAAAACAGGCGGGACCGCGAATGGTGATTCGGGACAATGAGCTCAGTGCGCTTGAGCGGCGAAGTGCGGCGCGGCTCAGAACGGCGGAGCGTCGAGGTCCTTCGAGAGCGAGCGGATCTGGTCGCGGAGCTGCGCTGCCCGCTCGAATTCGAGGGCTTCGGCGGCTTCGAGCATCTGGGATTCGAGTTCGAGCACGAGTTCGTCGATGCTGGCGGCCCCGGTCTGCTTCAGGATCTCCTCGGTCTCGCTGAGGGGAATGGCCTGTCCCTTCATGCCGCGGCCCTTCTTCGCCCTGGCCGGACGCGTCTTGAGGCCGGTGTTGTAGGGAGCGCCCGGTTCATGGAACGTGTATGTTCTGCCGGCGCTCGGGACTGCGGGCGCGGCGGATTCCGGCCGGGCTGCTCCGATGATCTCGGCGATGGTTTCGCGCGGCGGCTTGATGATGGTATGCGGAACGATGCCGTGTTCGGCGTTGTAGGCGTTCTGCTTGGCGCGGCGGGCTTCGGTGGTCTCGATGAGTGCCTTCATGCTGTCGGTCATGTCGTCGGCGTAGAGGATGACGCGACCGTCGGCGTTTCGGGCGGCGCGACCGGCGACCTGGATGAGGGAACGCCGTGAACGCAGGAATCCTTCCTTGTCGGCGTCGAGGATGGCGACGAGGCGGATCTCCGGGAGGTCGATGCCCTCGCGGATGAGGTTGATTCCGACGATGCAGTCGAAGTCGCCGCGACGCAGCTCGTTCAGGATCTTCACGCGTTCGATGGCGTCGATCTCCGAATGCAGGTACTTCACGCGGATCCCTACGTCGGACAGGTAGTCGGCGAGGCGTTCCGAACTTTTCTTGGTGAGCGTGACGACCAGCGAACGCGCCCCGGCCGCCGCGGTTTCCCGGATTTCCGCGATCACGTCGTCGATCTGCGTGGCGAGCGGGCGGACTTCGACCGGCGGGTCCAGCAGTCCGGTCGGGCGCACGACCAGCTCCACGACGGCGTCGCCGCACATCTTCATCTCGTAGTCGCCGGGCGTGGCGGAGACGTACACGGTATCGCCGGTGAGCCCGAGGAATTCCTCGAAGGTGAGCGGGCGGTTGTCCAGGGCGGAGGGCAGGCGGAATCCGTAGTCCACGAGCGTCTGCTTACGGCTGCGGTCGGCCTTGTACATGGCCTGGAGCTGAGGGAGCGTCACGTGGGATTCGTCGATGAAGAGCAGGTAGTCCTTCGGCATGAAGTCGACGAGGCAGAAGGGGCGGGATCCGGGGGCGCGGCCGGAGAGATGCCGGGAATAGTTTTCGATGCCCGGGCAGTAGCCGATCTCTTTCATCATCTCCACGTCGTAGTTCACGCGCTGGAAAAGCCGCTGCGCCTCGACGAGCTTGCCCTGCTCCTCGAAGTTGTGCACGCAGGTCCGCATCTCCTCCATGATGCCGTTCATGGCGGCGTCGATCTTCTCCTGCGGCAGCACGAAGTGGCGGGCGGGGAAGACGAGCGCCTTGCGGCACTGGGCGATAACGGATCCGGTCACGAGGTCGCGCCGGGAGAGCGATTCGATGGAGTCGCCCCAGAATTCGACCCGGAGAAACTCCTCCTTCTGCGACAGGAAGACGTCCACGCAGTCGCCGCGCACGCGGAACTGGCCGCGTTCGGGCGCGACGTCGTTGCGTTCGTACTGGATGGCCACGAGCATGTGCAGGAAGAGGTCGCGGTCGAGCTCGTCGCCCGCGGCGAGGCGCAGGCTCATGGAGTCGTAGTCCTCGGGCGAGGTCAGGCCGTAAATGCAGGAGACGCTGGCGACGACGAGTGTGTCGCGGCGTTCGAGCAGGGACGCCGTGGCGCTGAGGCGGAGACGCTCGATGTTGTCGTTGATGCTGGCGTCCTTGGCGATGTAGGTGTCGGTCTGCGGGATGTAGGATTCGGGCAGGTAGTAGTCGTAGTAGCTGATGAAGTATTCGACGGCGTTTGCGGGAAAGAACGCCTTGAACTCGCTGTAGAGCTGGGCGGCGAGCGTCTTGTTGTGAGACAGCACGAGCGCGGGGCGGTTCAGCTCGGATTCGAGGAGTTTCGCGAGCGTGAAGGTCTTGCCGCTGCCGGTCACGCCGAGGAGCGTCTGATGCCGGATGCCGCGGTCGAGGTTCTCCTTCAGCCGGCGGATTGCCTCCGCCTGGTCGCCCGCGGGCTCGTAGTCGGAGACCACGCGGAATTGTTCGCCGGAATCATGGATCATGGCGGACCTCAGGCGCGTTTTTTCCGCATGGCATCCTCAAGCAGACGGCACGCGGACTGGTAACGGCATCTGGCGCAGGCGCTCCGGTCTTTGCAGGCCGGGAAATCCTCGGGATGGGCGAGACCGTCCTTGTCGATGAGAGCGAGCATTTCCGCGCTGCTTTCGTCGATCAGCGGCTCGACGTCCGGCTCGAAGAGGTTGTAGACCACGCTGGAGAGTTCCTGCGAGAAGGTGAACGTGGTGATGTTGACGGGGAATCCGGGATATCGCTCGCGGCAGTAGAGGGCGAAAAGCGAGTCCTGGCGTCCGATCCGCTTGAAGAAGTCGGCGTTGCTTTCGCCGCCCGTGATGCGGACTTCGGCGCTGATGGCAGAGGCGACGCCTTCGCGGAAGTAGATGAGGCCGGGGACGATCCAGACGGGGAAGCCCTTGCAGTCGATGCTGAGGAAGACTTCGTCGGTGCGAAGGTCGACGAAACTGAGATTGGAGACGTCGGCGATGATGTCGGACTGCGACAGCATGGCGTAGGCGTCGCCGAGGATGGAGACGGCCATGGACGTGATCTTGTCGACGTCGGCGAAATCGCCGATCCCGAGGTGGTGCTCCAGGATCGCCGGGCGTTTCGCGTCGAATAGGTATTCGCGGTTCTTCAGGCTGATCTGAAGGTCGGCGGTGGCTTTGCCGATCTGCCGCAGCAGATAGAACCCGAAGCCGCGGCGTTTGTGGCCGGGCACGCCCGCGCTCATTTTCGCGAAGGACTCGCGGATGGAGTCGCGGAGCGTATGCGAGAGCCACGTGTCGAACGGCATCAGGTATTTGCTGAAATACGCCTCGCGTGCGAGCGTGTGGGAATAGGCGTCCCAGCCGCCCTGGGCGAGGTAGTACCGGATAAAATACGCCCTGCGGCAGGACCGGAAGAGGTAATGCCTGGCAAGCGACCAGGAAAACTCTTCCGTCCGGATCGGCGGAAGCGGTCCGGAGGCGTTGATGACTTCTCGATCAAAATCTCTCATGATGGGAACGGGAGGACGGTTGGATCAGAACCCCGTGGCGAGGTAGTAGGGGCATCCGGCCTTCGGCAGGACGACATTGGTGCCGGAGAGGAGGGTGTTGAACGTGACGGGCTGGGATTTCACGCCGAAGAGTCCGAGGAACTCGGCGAAGGAGGATTTGGACTTGAAGCGTTCGATGCGGCAGTCGTCGCGGCTGAGCTTGGCGAGTTTGAGGGCGGCGTCCTCGGCTGCGGAGAAGTAGCCGAGTTCGTCCACGAGGCCGTTCTCAAGCGCCTGTTTGCCGTCGAACACGCGGCCGTCGCCGAGTTCGCCTTCCGTGATCTTTTCCAGCGGGATCTTCCTGGCTTCGGAGACGATGCCGGCGAAGTCGTTGTAGGCGTCCATGACGAGCTCCTGGATCACCTGGGATTCCTCCTCGGTGGTGGGCTTCGCCGGGTTCAGCATGGTCTTCATCTTGCCGGACGTGTAGAACTCGGGCTTGACTTTTGCCCAGTCAAGGAGTTCGGAGACGTTCACGGTGGAGATGATGACGCCGATGCTGCCGGTCATGGTGTTTCTGTTCGCGACGATCCTGTCCGCGCCGCACGCCACGTAGTAGCCGCCGCTGGCCGCCATGGTGTTCATCATCGCCACGACCGGTTTCTTGCAGAGTTTCAGTTCGTGGTAGATCTCGTCGGAGGCGGTGACTTCGCCGCCGGGGGTGTCCAGATCGATGATGATGGCTTTCACATTTTCATCTTTTTCAGCCGCGCGGATGAGCTTGACGATCGCGCCGGAGTTCGCGTTCCCCGTGCTGCCGAACGTATCTTCGTCGCTTGTGATCGAGCCCTTGACGTCGATGACCGCGATCTTGTTCTTCGCCTTGGGGTTGCCGCTGACGAATTCGGTCGTGAAATCGTTCATGCCGTCCAGCGCCACGCTTTCCCCGATGGAGGCGACGGCGGAGCATACGGCGATGGTCAGCACGATGCCGATGCCGATGCAGAAGAGGAAGATGATGCCGAGGACGACCAGGCAGTTCCGGAAGAAGTCATGTTTTTTTTCGGATTCCATGTTGAAGAAATTCCTTTCGTTGGAGATGTATGTTCATAATTGGTTTTGATGTCAGGATGTGCGGGGGCGGGCCGTCTCGATCCGCATTTCTCCACGGATGCGGAGTGCGTCCTCGCGTCCGAAATCCGCGGCGTATTGCGTGATGCAGCTCGCGCATGCGGCGGCGACCCCTGCGGCGAACGCCTGGACCGGATCGGACCCGGCGAGCAGTTCGGACAGCATGACGCCGGAGCAGACGTCGCCCGCGCCGAGCGGGTTTCTGACGCCGGGGACGGCGGGGATGGAGATTCTGTGAACGGCTCCCCTCATGGCGATGAAGGCGCGGGAAGGACCGTCTGTGATGGCGGCGGATTCCAGCGGATGGTCTTCGAGCAGGGCGATGGCGGCGGCCTCGGAATCGGAGGCTCCGGTCAGGGACAGCAGTTCGCCGCTGTTGATCTTCAAGTGCCGCACTCCGGCTGCGAGCGTTTCGCGGAACTGTTCCACGGAGTCCATCAGGACCGGTTTCCCTGCGCGGACGGCTGCCGCGGCGAGCTCTGGGTAAAACCCGTCGAGCGGGCCTTGCGGGAGCGTCCCGCAGAGCGCCAGCGCATCGGCTTCCCCAAGCAATCCCCGGATGCGGTCCAGCAGGAAGTCCGCGTCGTCCGGCGTGATGGCCGGCGACGGTTCGATCAATTCGGTCATCGAGGCTGTTTTTCTGCAAAGGACTGTGGTGCAGCAGCGTGTCTGTCCGGCGGTTTCCCGTCCGATGAATTCGATGCCCTCGGCGTTCAGATGGTTCGTGAGGGCGCGTCCGTTCGCGCCGCCGGAAAACTGGCAGACGAGCGGCCGGGCAAGTCCCCAAGTGCGGACGGCACGCGCGAAGTTCACGCCTTTGCCGGATGCCCGGAAACTGCATTCCCGTGCGCGGTTGACTTCGCAGGGACGGAACTCGTCGAAAACGAGCGTCTTCTGCCAGGAAGGATTGGGGCCGCAGACCAGGATGAGCGGCAGTTGCCGTACGGAGCCGGTCATGGTTCCCAACTCCCTTCCTCCTCGTCGGAGCTCTTGTCAGGAGTTTCGTCCCCGTCCTCGTCGAAGCTCATTTCCGGGGGTTCGTCTTCGTCCGGGACGCCGCCGGGATCATTTGTCCCTTCATCGGGCGATGTTTGCGCATTTTTCGCCGCTTCGGCGGCTTTCCGCCGCGAGCGTTCGAGGCTGAAGACCCTCTGTTCGCGGCTCTCCCTCGATTCGGGCTCGAGCGCGCCGACATCGTTGAGGTAGACATCGATCGCGGCATTCCAGTCGCCTGCCTCGATGAACGGGGCGGCCTTTTCGTCGAGAGTTTCCATGAGTTTTTCGACGGCATCTTCCGACTCTTCCCGGAGCTTGGAGATGAGGCTCATCCTTTCCATGTGGTCGATCTTGTCGGAGGTTTGGAAGCTTTCCAGCGCTTTGATCGCCTCGTTGTATCCGGTTTTGTCGTTCCGCGCCTGTTTCGCCGCGGCCTTGGCATTTTCGTAATCCTGCGTGATCTGGATGTCCGACTCCGACATCGCGTTCGTTTTTCCGTTTTCGGCGGGACGGGCGGCGGGTTTGTCTCCCGGCGCATCGATCCCGAAGGTATCCGGCACGGATTCCCGGGGCCGTGCCGGAGCGTTTTGCTCCGGCGGCGGCGCAGACCGTCTCTTCATCAGGACCAGAACTCCTGCAAGGCAGAGAATCAGCAGTACGAGCAAGACAGCCGCGACCGGGAGCAGGGAGTAACGGCGCGGAGATTCCGGCTGCATGCCGATTCTGCCCATCTCGCGAACGACCGTGACGGCGCCGCCCGTGGTCGAGGGCAGCGGCTTGCCGGCGAGAAACGCCTCCAGGTCGGCGAGCAGTTCGGAAGGCGTCTGGTAGCGTTCATCCGGCCTTTTCTGGATGCAGCGGAGGACGATGTAGTCGAAATCGAGCGGGATATCCGGTCTGAACGTGCTGGGGACGAGCGGCTCGACGGAAAGGTGCATGTGGCGGAGTTCGGAGCGCGACTTCGGCGCAAAGGGGAGGCGTCCGGCTGCGAGCTGGTACATGGTCACGCCGAGCGAATAGATGTCCGAGCGGATGTCGCAGGAATCCGCGTCGATGAACTGTTCCGGCGACATGTATTCCAATGTGCCGAAACTCGATTTGCGGATCGGCTTGTCCGTACGGTTTTCCTCCAGGACGCAGACATCGTTGCCGGAGGCGGCCGAAGGGTCGAGTTTGGCGAGGCCGAGATCCGTGAGCTTATACTGCCCGTCGGCCGAGATCATGATGTTGTCCGGTTTGATGTCCCGGTGGACGATGCCGAGCTCGGCGGTCACGATCAGGGCGTGGCAGATCGCGACGCCGATTTCCGCGGCCTCCCGCGAGGTGAACGGACTGTTTCCCTGCATGCGGTCCGCCAATGTGCCGCCGGATAGGAACTCCATGGCGAGGAACGGCACGCCGTTTGCGTCCTTGCCCGTTTCGAAGACCTTCACGATGTTCGGATGGACCGCCTTAGCATAGATCTTCGCGGCATGGAGGAACTGATCGCGTGACGGTTTGTCCGCGGCGTATTCCGGGAGCAGCGTCTTGATCGCGGCATGGAGGTCGGTTCCTGCCTGGATCCCTTCGTAGACGCAGTTCGAGGCCCCGCGTCCGATATAGCGCAGGTTATGGTAGCGGCCGATGGACTCCGGCGGCGGCAGGTCCGGCAGGGAATATTCCTCCGTCACGGTCGTTTCGTCGATGCGGAACGCTGTCTGACACGAGCAGATGGCGATCCTCCCGTGTTCGACGTGGGGGATTTCGCTGATTCGCATGCACTTTGGACAACGTATCTTCATGGCTGCTGTGCGGCGGTCCGGTTACTTCGCCTTGGAACGGATGGTTTGCAGGGTGGAGTCGATATATCTGAGCACGTTTGCGGCGGCGTCCGGCTGTGCCATGGCGCACGCGCCTTTCCCCGCCTCGCGGAACTTGTCGGGATCGTCGAGAAATTCCGCGAGGATGCCGCGGAAAAGCCCGGGCGAGCACTCGGCGTTCGGAACGATCCGGGCGGCTCCGGTCTGCGCGAGCAGCCGGGCATTGTCGTCCTGATGGCCCTCCGCCGCGTACGGGTACGGGATCAGGATCGCGTAACGTCCGAAGACGGCGAGTTCGGAGACGGTGCTGCCGCCGGCGCGGCAGACCACGAGGTCGGCCGCCATGTAGAGATTCTGCATGTCCGAGGCGGATTCGAGCGTGAGTGCGTTGACGCCGCATGCGGAATACTTGTCGTGGATGGCGTCGAATTTGCCCGGCCCGGAAAGGTGAATGACCTGAAGCGAGCTTGCGTCCGGGTGGTCGATCGGGATCGTGAAGTTTTCATTGATGGCCGCTGCGCCCAGCGAACCGCCGAAGACGAGCACCGTCGGGCGTCCGGGCGCGAACGCCGTTCCGCGCGTGGCGTTGATGCGGGCGATTGCTTCCGCCTTGGATGCCGGAACGTCTTCCAGCAGCGCTTTGCGAAGAGGAAGCCCGGTCACGGCGGACGGGCAGTGAAGCGTGTTCTCGTTGACGGCGGGGAAGGAGAGGGCGATGCCGGACGCGATGCGGCTGAAGAACCGGTTGGATTTGCCGATGCGGGCGTTTCCGTCGTGAAGGAAAAGCGGAATGCCGCTCCGCCAGGCCGCCACGGAGGCAGGAATGGACGGAAACGCACCCATGGAAAGGACTGCGTCCGGCTTGAATTCGCGGAAGATGGCGCGAGCCTCGCGGATGCCACGCATCTGGTGCGAAAGGAACCGGAATGCGCCGGCGGGGGATTTCGAGAGGGGAGCGCAGGAGACGCGGCGGAATTCGATGCCGTTCTTCGCGGCGGTCTTCGACTGTTCCTCGAAGTGTTTGCCGCCGAGGATCAGGAGCGGGCTGCCTCCGGCGTCGCGGAATGCGCATGCCGTGCTCAGACCGGGGTTGAAATGCCCCCCTGTGCCGCCGCAGCTGACGATGAGTCGATTCAGTTCCTGCATGGTGTCCTCCGGATTCAGGATGTTGGTTCCGTTTCCTCCGGTCCGGAGGAACGTCCGAGTTTGAAACGTCTGCCCAGCCATGCCAGCAGCTTGTCAGGGTAGTCCGGCACGGCGGAGTCGATCGCGACGCTGGCGACGCACGCGACCGCCAGGAAACAGGTGAGCAGGTTGCTGCCGCCGTAGCTGATCATGGGGGCGGGCATCCCCTTGGTCGGGAGCGCCGCCGAGATGACGCCGATATTGATCAGCGCCTGCATGCCGATGAAAATGCTCATGCCGAACGCAATCAGCATGCCCTGCCGCGTCCGCGCCTTCGCGCTGATGCGAAGCCCGACGAACACGAGGATCAGATAGGCGATGATCACGATCATCAGCGTCACGAATCCGAGCTCCTCGCCCACGATGGACAGGATGAAGTCCGTGTGCTTTTCCGGCAGGTACATCAGCTTCAGGCGGCTTTCCGTAAAGCCGACTCCGGTCATGCCGCCCGAACCGAGCGCGAGCAGCGAGTTCCAGAGCTGGTAACCGGAGGACGCCTTGTAGGTCTCGGCGTCCAGATACACCGTGAGGCGGCTCCAGCGCATCGGGTCGTACTTGCGGATCAGCAGATACGCCGTGGGCGGGAGCACGATGATGAACGGCAGGATGTACCGCAGGCGCATGCCCGCCACAAACAGCATCAGCAGATAAAGCGACCCGAGCAGGACGGTCGTTCCCAGGTCTTCCCCGGCCAGAACCAGCACGATGACGCCTCCGGCGAAAAACGCGGTCGGCAGCAGTACTTTTTTGAACGGTTCGCTTTCCAGTGCGCGGGTATGGGAACCGAGGTATTTCGCCAGGAAGAGCGTGATGACGACCTTGCCCAGTTCGGACGGCTGAAGCGTCATGCCCGCGAACTGGATCCAGCGCCTCGCGCCGTTGATCGGCTTGCTGAAAAGCGCCAGGACCAGGAGCATTGCCAGAATTAGCATCAGGAGCGGACTCCAGTCGGAAAGGCGTTTGGCCCCGACGACGAGGGCGCCCGCGCCTGCCATCAGGCTGATGACCATCCATATCATCTGCTTCGTGAAGTAGGAGCTTCCCTCCGTGACGAACGAGGTGGAATACAGCATGATGAGCCCGAAAAGAGTAATCATGAACGCGGTGAGGATAAAGACGGCGAGCTCGGGAAGCGCCGGTTTGGGAGTCTGTTCGACGGTCTGCTGTTCGGCTTGCGGCTTGATTGGCTGGCGGGTTTTCATTTTTCTTCGGGGTGATGCGCGTGGAGTGTCGGAAAAAAGTCAACATGATAACCTAACCCATTTTTTCTACAGTACAACCCGAAATCTGACTTTTTTATAAAAAAAGTCGGAAAATCTTTTCCGCAGTCCGTTTTCCGTTTGAAAACTGCCGGTTTGCGGGGCATATTATTTGTCCGGACTTTTCTTTTCGCACCGACTTCGAACGCCAGCTTCGACCTTCCGCATATCGTATGAAATCCCGCCTCATTTTCTTCCTGCTCTGCCTGATGCTCTCCGCCGTCGCCGTTTCCTGCCGTTCGTCCTCCGGGACGGACACCGCACCGGCCGGCATCCCGGAGTACATGGAATTTGCGGACTGTTCCATCCCGGAACCCTGCATGATCGTGACGCCCGGGACGCTCGATTCCATCCCCGCGCCGATCCGCGAAACGGCGGAGAAGCACTGCGGAAGTCCCGGGACGGTCGTCATCGTCTCCGGGGTGCGGCCACGTTATCTCCGGCTGCTCCGCAGTCAGGGGCTTCTGCTCCTCGGGAGCGCGGAAATGAATCCCTCGCACGGGACTGCGTTCCTGTGCATCCTGAGCGGTCTTGGCGAAGCGGCGGATTCGATCCGCGCCGTCCGGGTCGAAAATCCAGACGCCCCGGACGTCTGGAACCTGGGCGTCTTCGCCAGACGCTATCCCGAGCTGACCGCCCGCCTCAATGAGCTTCCTCCGGGAGACCGTCGCCTCGAAGCGGCGGGCCCCGCGGCCCGCGAGCTGCTGGACCGGAGCTCGACCCGGACCATGCTGGAAAAGAAGTCCGGGACGGACGCCGCCGCACTGGAGGAGGCTGTGCGTGCCGAACAGGAGCAGATCGGCGTCCTGGAAGCTGTTTTGAACGGGGAATGACCTTGTTTTGAGGCTACAAAAAAAGCGCACGCCGCCTGACTGGCAGACGGCTGTGCGCTGTGTGTTTCCGCGGTTTTGTTTGTGCTGAAAACGTCCGGGGCCGCGTACAAGACGCGGGGTGTTTCAGGAGGGGAAAACGGCCGCAACTGTCAGGCAGGCCGCCGCGCGTCCGTCGGAGCACTCCAGCATGCGCGTCGATTCGGGGAGGAAAACGACCTCGCCGGATTGCACCCCGTCCGCCGGGAAAAGCTCCAGCAGGGTGTCAAACCGCGTCCAGACCGCCTTTGCCCGGGTGTCCCCGCCCGATTTCAGCATATCGACGAGGACCAGATGGAACTCCCTGCGGCGTGTGAGCGTGCTGTCCGTGCAGGTGCCTTCGCCGGGCAGGATGAGCACGCACGGCGGCCGGATCCCCGGCGGCATGGCTTTGCCGAGAGCGAATTGTTCCGGCGTGTCTCCGGTTACGAATCCGACGGTGTCGAACGATGCGGATACGATGTCCTTCAGCGCGTCCGCGATGACGGTCATGGCGGTCATGGACGCACCTCCGGGACGGCTTCCGTTCGCCTCAGGGAGATCCCGAACCGGGCGGAGATCTCCTCCGGGTCGGCGTCGAGCCCCGCACGGTGCAGCGTCTCGACGATCCCCGCGAAGACGGCGCGGTCCTCCTGCGCGGAGTCGCGGAACTTCAGGACCGGCACGGCCGCCGTGTCGCCGAAATTGAACTTCGTCCAGGGGGCGGCGAGCTGGATGCGGACGGTCGATTCGATCGCTCGTGCGTCGGCCTCAAGCAGGTCGCTTCTGACGCGGGACTGTGCGTCGCCGCCGGAAAGGCCGCCGGATTCGGCGGAACTCGCGAGCTGTCCCAGGATGACCTTCGTGATGGCTTTGGACGTGTATTCCAGAAGCCGGAAATACACGTCGCCGCCAGCGTTCGATGCCTGAAGCAATTCCAGCTCGGTCGACTTCGTGAACACCCCGCCGCCATTCGGCCCGAAGCTTCGGATCAGGTTCCGCATCACGCCGCGTTCGTTTTCCCAGGCGTTGCGGTCGACCTTCGCCACCACGAACGGCATCCCGTAGCGCTCGACGAACGACACCAGATCTTTCACTGGGTAGTTCTGGAACACGTGCAGCCAGATCAGCGTCCGGATGAGCCCCGCGCGGGCCGGGTCGCAGACGCCGCCTCGCGTGTGGACGATGAATTTCGCCGGTGGCAGGGGCACGCCGGCCGGATCGTCCGTTGTCGCCAGAAGCGGCGTTTCCGAGTCGCGGAACGTGAAATGCCACGCCCCCAAGGGCCGGAACCCGGCCAGGGAGCCTCCTGCGCCCCACACGATCTCGGCCGCCGCGAGCGGGGCGATGATTGCGTCCATGAGATGTTCGGTGAGTTCGCGGAAAGAGACGAGCCCGGATTCGCCGCCTGCCGTTTGCAGGGCGGTCGCGAATGCTTCCGCGGCTTCCTTCGACGCCGGTCTGCCGTCGCCCGGTTCGACACCCCAGTCGAGCCCCGTCAACGCGCTTTTCCGCACCTGCATCGCCAGGATCACTTCCCAGTTGCGTTCCTGGATCTCCCGGGCAGCGACTGCGAGTTCCGCGATGTCTCCCTCGTTTGCCGCTTCCAGAATGCGCGTGACGTTCGCAGGCGTGTACTCGGTCATCTGGAGCCAGCGGCCGCGTTCCCCGGGGGCGGCTTCGGTCCAGCGTCCCGCGGCGGGCGGACTGCCGGTCTGCCGGGCGGTTCCGGTTTTCTGTTTCAGTTTCATGTTCCGATTCCTTTTGTTTGAAGGTTATGGTTGGTGGTTTACGGTTTGATGCCGAGGAGCGAGGACAGGCGGTCGGCGACTTCGGCTCCGTCCACGCGGGACCATTCGTCCCTGCGGCGGTCGAGCAGTTCGTTGTACTGAAGCCGGGCACGTTCGAGCGCCTCGCGAAGACGGACGTTCTCCTCGGAAAGCGCGGCGACGCGTTTCCGCAGGACCGTGTTCTGGCCGTCGGAAACGGATTTCGACAGTGTGACCGCCGAACGGACGAGGCGTTCGATCGTCTTCGGGTCGTCCGTGGTGGCGTCAGTGCATTCCCGGACGAGTTTCAACAGGTCGATCTTGAGCTCCTCGGCGATGGCGCCCGTGGCTTCGCAGTCGCGGAGCAGGGCGGCGGACAGGCGGACTTCCTCGTATGCCCGGTGTGTCTTCTCGCGTTCCTCGGCGATGGTCCTGAATTCGCGCGTGCTCCTGAACCGCGTGACAGCGGCGGGCGTCAATGTCAGCCCCAGCGAACTCAGCGTTCCAGCCACCTCCGGATTGTCGAGTACTGCCTGACTTGTCGCGCCCTCAAGAAGCAGGCATGCGATGCGGTATCTCAGCCGGAACGGCAGACGCCCGAACTGGGACGGCGGTTTCGGTCTTTTTTGCTGTTTGGGCAACCCCATGGTCCCTCCTTTTTCCTGAACTTGTTCTCTCAAGAAAAGTCCCTGAACGGGGAAAATGGACCTGATGATGTCTTATCTCATTGAAAACGAGTAAAATGCGGAAGACAGATCCGCGGACCGTCCCCCCTTTGCCGGAGGCCCCAGGCCTCTCTCCCTTTTTTCAATGTCTCGGCTTCTCCGCGTCTTTCGGTTTCGGAGACAAAAAAAAGGACAGACCGTTGCGGTCTGTCCGGAAAGAATCGTGCAGGATGAGCGGCGGCCGGATATCCGGCCGGGCCCGTTGGATCGTGTTATTCCACGCTCTCCTTGACGAAGATCAGGTTCGTGACTTTGTCTCTGGTCTTGTCGTAGTAGAAAATGAGCGTCCCGGAGACGGCCTTGCCCTTCCATGTGAACGTGAAGGGGAGCAGGGGCTCGCCGTCACTGTTTCTCTCAAGCGTGATGAGGGAATACACATAGGGAAGATCGTCGGAGGAGATGGCGTTTTCATACTTTTCTGCCTTGGCGGTGGCTTCCTTCAGGGCTGCGACGGCCTGGTCGTGTTTTTCCTGGAGTTCGGTGCGTTCGTCGCCTTTCGCCTTCTTCAGGTCGGCGTTGATCCGGTTGAATTCCTTTTCCGCTTCCTTCACAGCCGCCTGAGCCGCCGCGATCTCGGACGAGTCGGCGATCGCCTGCGGTTTCGTTTTGCCGGAGAAGATGTTGGTGAACGCCACGGAGTTCTGTCCTTTATCCTCGGCGGCGCGTCCGTATTTCTCCGAGAGAGCGTCTTTGAAGCGGGTGAAATCCTGCCTGGAGCAGTCATTCATGGTCAGGACGACTTTCGAGAGTTTGTTGAAATCGTACACAAGTTCGATGGAGGAGACGTCTCCGCCGACGATGCCGACGTCCAGGCCTTCATCAGGAATTTTGATGGTGTCGTGTCCGGGCCCCGGGACGATGTAGGGGAACTCGGGTTCCTGCCAGAGCGCCAGGCGTGCGTCCGCAATGGAGAATCCCCAGCAGGCGTTTTTGTAGCCGGAATCGGTGTCGATGCCGGAGTACTGCATGAAAGCGTCTTCCTGCTGCTTTTCGGCTTTTTCGAGGACGGCTTTATGCTTCGCGCGATTGTCGGCGTTGTCCGTGATCCCGATGGCTTCGTTCAGTGATGCTTCGGACTTCGAAGAGGTTTTCCCCGACTGCGCGGTGCTCGTTTCGGTTCTCTGCGTGGGAGTGGCCGCCTGTCCGCCGCCGACGGTTCCTGCGGGCGTGGCGGGTTCCGTCTTCGTGGTCGCGGTGGCCGGCTTCGGGCGCTGCTTTGCCTTGTCCTTCACGATGCGGTCGGCGTAGTTCTTCGCGATTTCCTGAGCAGTGGCCCAGTGATCGGTCTTCGGGTCGTAGATGTAGCCCGCCGTCTCGTTGCGGTTGAAGATCTCGCTGTTGAGCTTGTCGTAGTAATCCTGACGCTTTTCAAGTTTGAGGCGGTTCAGCAGATGGATGTGCGTCTCTTTGTAGCGGTCGCGCATGTATTTGTTTTTCTGCGGATCGAACCGGGAGCGCGTTTCATCGTTGAGGTCGATGAGATTGATGACCTTGTCCTCGACCGTGATGGCGTTTTCCGTGACGCGGTAGAGCGTGCCCTTGACGGAGAAGTATTTCGGGCCCATATTGTAGTTGACGACGACCTTGTCGCCGACCTTGTAAAGCGGAAATTCCGCGGCGGCTTCGGCTTCCACGACGCTGGCGTACTGCTTGTCGTCGGCGCCGTAGTCCCGGTCGACCATCTTCTTGGCTTCGTCGTTCAGCTTCTGGGAATCGGCGATCTCGAGCGGGACGGCCGGCACAAGCGGCATCTTTTTCTCGATTTCGTTCATGATGGCCCGCATGACGGCCGGATCGGAGAGGTCTTCGGAGGATGCGTGCCCGTCGATGGTGGAGCGGATGAGGTCGGTCCGGTGGTTGGAAAGCTGATATTTCGCGGCTTCGAGCACGGCTTTATCGTTCTTTGCCCCGGCGCTCTTCGTGGTCGTCGCGGTCGTTGTATTCGTCTTTGCCGTTCCGGCTTTCGCTCCGGTCGTGGGGGCGGCGGGAGTGCGGCCGGCCCCCTGCTGGGGGAACCCGCCCTGCGGGAAATTGCCTTGCGGGAAACCGTCCTGCGGGAAGCCGCCTTGTGCGGACGCGGGGACGGACAACAGCATGCAGCCTGCGGCCAACATGCTTCCAAAAACCCATGTCGTGTTCTTCATAGTCGTTATTCCTTATATGCGGTTGATGGATCTGCGAACGGTGTTTTTCCGCTGGGTTTTTCGAAAAAAACTCCGGAAACATCATACATTAACTTGAATCCTGCAAGTTTTCAAGCTATAATAGAAAAGTTTTGACGTTTTTTTTGAAAAAATACGTCTTTTCGCCGTTCCGTCGTTCACTTTTTGCATAGGATGCCGATACCGTGAGTGGTAAGACCTGTTTCGTTGCGACCCTGACCCCCGCCCAGATGAACGCCTTGCGTTCCAATCTCGAAAGCATTTCCGCATGGGAGTTTTCCGACGGTCCGTACATGCTCTTCAAGGCCGCACGGGAAAAGACCCAGGTCGCCGCCTACCGGTCCGGCAAGCTTGTCGTTCAGGGCGCCGGCACGCAGGATTTCGTCGAATTCGTGCTGGAGCCGCTCATCGGGCTTACGCCGGACGAATCCGAGCCGCCGCCATTGCTGGAGTTCAAGGATCCGCACGCGGGGATCGATGAGAGTGGCAAGGGCGATTTCTTCGGGCCGCTGGTCGTGGCGTGCGTGTTCGTGGAGGATGCCGCGACGGCCGACGCGCTGGCGAAAGCCGGGGTGCGCGACTCGAAGGCGATCAAGGACGACTCGAAGATCGCGGAACTGGCCGAAAAGGTCAAGGTCCTGGTCCGCGGCAAGTTCGGCGTCGTCGTCATCGGCCCGGAGGCGTACAACCGCACTTACGAATCCATCGGCAATCTCAACCGCTTCCTTGCCTGGGGCCATGCCCGCGCGCTGGAAAATATGCTCAAGTTCGCCCCGGAATGCCGTCACGTGATCTCCGACCAGTTCGGCGACAAACGCCTCGTCGAAAATGCGCTCCTCAAAAACGGCCGCGCTGTTCGCCTCGAGCAGTTCCCGAAGGGCGAACGCGACGTCGCCGTGGCGGCGGCCTCTATCCTGGCCCGCGCGGAATTCGTGCGGCGGCTGGCGAAACTTGAGGAGGAGGCCGGATGCTCCCTGCCGAAGGGCGCCGGCACGCAGGTCGACAGGGTCGCCTCGCAACTCTATCTCTCCGGCGGAGAACCTCTTCTGCGCAGATTCGCGAAAATGCACTTCCGGACCGCGCGGAAGGCGATGGGGCTGCCTCCGGACTGAAACAAGCCTCCGGCGTTTCCCCCGTCTTCTTCTCCATTCCCCCGCGGAAAGCGCGCCGTCTCCGTTTTTTCGGAAAGAATCGGGCTCAAAGCATTTTTTTCGCGAAAAAAAGATTGCTTTTTCCCCGTGCGGTGCTATATTGATATGATGGATTTCTTTCAACCCTAATCCTAAGAAAGGACAACCGTATGGTCAACTACAAAGATCTCGGACTGGTCAACACCCGCGACATGTTCAAAAAGGCGATGGCCGGCCACTATGCGATCCCCGCGTTCAACTTCAACAACATGGAACAGCTCCA